>ERZ1643249.138-NODE-138-length-97055-cov-60.671433_pt1 | contig 97055 bp, 95 predicted proteins | sample MGYA00579263_ERZ1643249 | MGnify/ENA primary metagenome ERZ1643249 (study PRJEB29033, sample SAMEA4952264) | chicken gut metagenome | biome: Broiler Chicken; feature: Gastrointestinal Tract; material: Caecum | place: Ireland | collected 2018 | study: Broiler...
ACCACCGACAGACGGATTTTCAGTCCGTTGCTCTACCATCTGAGCTACCAAGGCATACATAAGCCTCATTCCTCGGAATGAGGCTTAAGTTAAATGTGGCGACCCAAAACGGGCTCGAACCGTCGACCTCCAGCGTGACAGGCTGGCGCTCTAACCAACTGAGCTATTGGGCCATGTTGTATGTGCTGCGAACGCTCTTCAAGCGGCGGTCCCAAAGGGTGGTGGGCCTTCACGGACTTGAACCGCGGACCGATCGGTTATGAGCCGACTGCTCTGACCAACTGAGCTAAAGGCCCGTTTGCGGTGCTGAGCTTCACAACGCTTGCTTATTCTATTACAAACGGGAGATAAAGTCAAGTATTTTTTCGCACTTTCCGAAAAAAAAGAAAAATTTTTTTTCGACACGAGATCTCACGAAAAAACGCCTTCCGACAGGCTTTTTCCCTCCCCTTCTGCTACAATTTGAGTAAGCTTGAAACGGGGGCAGACATGGAGCTTACGAGTATCAGGAAGGGGCGCGACCTCTTTCTTTATCTGACGGGAGAGATAGACGGGCACAGCGTCGCGCCCGTCCGTTTGCAGACGGACGCGCTCATCGACAACAATGCGGGCATCTCCCGCGCCGTGTTCAATCTGGCGGGCGTGAAGTTCATGGATTCGACGGGCATCGGGTTTCTGATGGGCCGCTACAAAAAACTTTCGCGCTACGGCATCGGGATGGCGATCGAAGCCCCTGATCGGAATGCAGACAAGATCCTTTCCATGAGCGGCATCTATACGCTGGTGCCCAAGATATAGGTGGTCATATGAACAAAATGCAGCTGAAATTTTTATCGCGCTCGGAAAACGAGGTGTTCGCCCGCAACGTCGTGGCGGCGTTCGCCCTCCCGCTCGAGCCCACCCTTTCCGAACTTTCCGACGTCAAGACCGCTGTTTCGGAAGCGGTCACCAATTGCATCGTGCACGCCTATGAAGGGGAAGAAGACTGGGTATTAGTGGAGTGCGAGCTCGAAGGGAACAAATTACATATCACCGTCTCGGACAGCGGAAAAGGCATCGAGGACATTTCGCGCGCTCTCACCCCCTTTTATACCTCCTGCCCGGGAGAGGAGCGTTCTGGCATGGGCTTTACCATCATGCAGACCTTTATGGATGAATTCCGTGTGACTTCCGTTTTGCACGAGGGCACGCGGGTCGAGATGACGAAATGCTTCGGCGGGACGGCGCAAGCCGATGCTCGATGAAAAGGAGACGCTGCGGCTCGTTGCTGCCGCCAAGGAAGGAGACGCTGCGGCAAAGGAAGCGCTCCTCGTGCACAATACCCCCCTCTTAAAGAGCATATTAAGGCGTTATCTCAACAAGGGGGTGGAATACGACGATCTCTTCGAGCTTGCCTGCATGGGGCTTCTGAAGGCGATCTCGGGCTTTGACGAGCGCTTCGGCGTGCGCTTTTCGACGTATGCCGTGCCCATGATCGCGGGCGAGATCAAACGCTTTCTGCGCGATGACGGCAGCGTGAAAGTTTCGCGCGCGCTCAAAAAGACGGCGCGCGACATCAACGCATTCATCGAGGAATATACGCGCGAGCACGGCGCGCAGCCGCCCGTCAAGGAGATCGCCGCCGCCTTTTCGATGGAAGAGAGCGAAGTCGTCTTCGCCCTCGGCTCTTCGCATATGCCCCTTTCCATCTACGAGGAAACTCCGCACAAGGACGGCAACTTGCAGCCCATTGCAGAAAAGCTCGCTTCTCCCGATACGCCCGAGGAGATGCTCGACCGGATGCTTTTAAGGCAGGCGATCGAAAAACTTCCCGAACGCGAAAAAAAGATCGTCGTGCTGCGCTATTTCCGCGATATGACGCAGAGCGAAGTTGCGCGCGTCGTCGGCGTTTCGCAGGTGCAGGTCTCCCGCATCGAGAGCAAAATTTTGACGCGCTTCCGGGAAGAGCTGGGAAGCTGAACGTTTCAGCCGAGCGGGACGACGTCCTCCCCTTTTCTCGTTTTCCACGCCCCGTGCGTGAAGTCGGGGATAGGAACGCCTGCGCCCGTGCGGATGGAACGTTCGGAAAGCGGCGTTATCACCATCCAGGCGGCGGCGTCGTAGACGTCGATGGGCATGGGTTTTTCTTCGAGCACGGCGCGGAAGAATTCGCGCAGCATGAGCATATCCATGCCCCCGTGGCCGCCCGTAAGGCGGCCTTTTTCGGCTTCTTTCCAGATCTCGGGGAGATATTCCGAGAACTTTTTCGCGCTGTCGAGATACTTTCTTACCGATTTGTTCGGATCGAAGAATTCTTCGAGGCCGTCGTCGTCCAAAAGGACGGCGTTGAGCTCTTGCAGGCAGCACCCCTTCGTGCCGCGGACGGTGAATTCCCGCGAATAAAAGCGGGGCAGCGTCGTATCCAATTTCAAGGAGATGGTCGTGCCGTCTTCGCAGGTGATGAGGGTATTGACGATATCCCCCTGCGCAAACCGCTTGCCCGAAAGCGTCGGGTCGGGGTTGCGGGGATCGGAAGCAAACGTTTGGAGTCCCGCCGCTTTGGAGGTGACAGAAACAAGGCTCACCATGCGGTTGCCGCGGTTGATGTTGAGAAGGCGGGCGATGGGCCCGAGTTCGTGCGTGGGGTAATTTTCGCAGTTGCGCGTGAGGTAGTTGTTGAGGCGGTAATGGCGGTTGACCCTTCCCCCCAGCACTTCCGCGCGGAGATCGTGGGCATACGCTCCATGGCAGTGCACGATCTCCCCCATCATCCCCCGCCTTACAAGGGCGGTCGAGAGGAGCTCGAATTCGCCGTAGCAGCAATTTTCCAGGAACATGAAGGGCGTTTTGGTCTCCTCGTAGACGCGGACGAGACTTTCGCAATCCTCCACCGTATAGGCGCCGCCCACTTCGAGCGCCGTCACTTTGCCCGCGCGCATGCTGTCGGCGGCGATCGTAACGTGCGATTCCCACGAGGTCGCAATGACGACGGCGTCGACATCCTTTTCTTTGAGCGCTTCCCGGTAGTCGGCATACTGTCTGGGCGCGCGGCCGCACGCCTTTTTGACGAGCGCCGCCGCTTCTTCCATCCTGTCTTCATAGACGTCGGAGACGGCGACGATCTCCGCCTCTTCCATCTCGTTCATCATGGATGCGAGCGATTTGCCGCGGCATCCGAGCCCGATGAGGGCAACTTTTACTTTTTGCATATGATTCCTCCGTTGGTATCGTGAAGAGCTTCCCGCGCGGGGAGCTTCGTTTCTTTGCGCAGATAGGCGATCGAGCACACGCTGCAATAACTTTCAAGGTCGGTCTCTCCGCGGAGGAGAAGTCCTTTCGCATTTTCTGTAAGCGGTTTCATCCCCTCCTCCAACGCGATGGCGTGAAGTTCGGCGGCGGAAAGCCCCGAGCGGATGCCTTCGCGGATGCGCTCCGTGATCTCAAAGACTTCGTGGACGGCGCGCCTGCCCTTCGTCCCCTTCCCGTGGCAGCTGTCGCAGCCCGCTCCTTCCGTAAGAAGAGAGCCTTCGGGGAGCGCGTAGGAAACCGTCTCGTCAGCATCCAAAAGGCGGGTCGTTATGCATTGCGGGCACGGCCGCTTTATGAGCCGCTGCGAAAGGATGCCCGAGAGCGCGTCCGAAAGGACGCCGTTCCCGATGCCCAGGTCGCGCATCCTTGTGACGGCGCCCGCGGCGGTCGGGGCGTGCAGCGTCGAGAGGACGAGCTTTCCCGCAAGCGCCATGCGGACAGTCTCTTCCGCCGTCTCTTTATCGCGGATCTCTCCCGCCATGATGACGTCGGGATCCTGCCGCAGCACGCTCTTGAGGGCGTCGCCGAAACTCAGCCGTCCGTTTTCGGGCAGGGAAAGCTGCTGCGCGCCTTCGATGAGATATTCGACGGGATCTTCCACCGTGACGGCGGTGCGCCCCTCCGTAAGGAGCGCCTTGAGGATGCAGGCGAGCGTCGTCGATTTGCCCGAGCCCGTCGGTCCCGTCAGAAGCACGAGCCCGGGACGGGAGAGCATCCTTTGGGTCGCCGCTTCCTCTTCGGGGAGGAACCCGAGCTCTTCCCGGGTGTACGGGCAGGTGCGCGGAAGGATGCGGAGCACGAACCGCTCTCCGAATACCGTCGGGAAGGAAGAGACGCGCACGTCGTAGTCGTTATCGTAAAAGCAAAAGCTCAAGCGCCCGTCCTGCGGCAGGCGGCATTCGGCGGCGTTCATCGAAGAGAGGACTTTCAGCCGCGCGCAGACGGCGGGATAGCCCGCCTTGGGGAAGACGATATGCTCTTCCCGTTCCCCGTCGATGCGGAAGTGCACGCGCACGAGCTCCTCTTCGGGCGAAAGATGGATGTCGCTCGCTTCGAACAGGGCGGCGGAGCGCAACAGCGCTTCCGTGAAGAGCACGGCGGGCGCGTTTTCGGGGATGTCGTATCTGGACGGCGGTTCCCCCATGCGGCGGACGGCGTCCTCTTCCTCCGCTTTGAGCCGTTTGAGCTCTTCCTGAAAATGCTCCTCTTTCGTCATTTCTGTCCTCTTTCCCCTCTTTGAACTGCGCCCGTTCGGCGGGCTGCCCGTTTGCCGCATGCAAAGGGGGAGCGACCCGAAGCGCTCCCCTCTCTTATGCGATGAAGTTTTCGAGCACCGCCATCAGCTCGTCCGAGACGACATGCTCGATACGGCAGGCGTTCTCTTCGGCGACGTGCTCCTCCGCGCCCAGCTTGATGAGCGCTTTTGTGATCACGCGGTGGCGTTCATAGACGCCCTCTGCCTTCTTTTTGCCCGCTTCCGTGAAGGTGATGTTCCCCGTTGCGGGGTCGATCTCGATATATCCCTTGTCTTTGAGCAGGTTGACCCCGCGCGAGACGCTGGATTTTGCATAGCCGAGCTCTTCCCCCACGTCGACGGCGCGCACGTTGGCGTGCTCCCGATGCAAAAGCAGGATGGTCTCCAGATACATTTCTTCCGATTCTCTCGTCCGTTTGATCGCCACGGCGCACCTCCTTTTTGTCGATTATACCCCATTTTCTTTCAATTGTAAAGAGGTAGAGGAAAACTTGTCAAAAAAAGACGGCCTCTTGGGGCCGCCTTTTGTGCCGTTATTTTCTTACTTCTTCATAAGTGTATCCGCCGTTTCCGTCCGAGACGACCAGATAGCTCTTCGTCTCTCTTCCGCTGCCGACGCGGAGGAAGATATACTCTCTTCCGCGGTAGCTCTCCTTTTCAAAGGAGAAGCTTTCGCGCTTGCCGTTCTTTTCGGTGATCATCTCAAGTTCGGTCTCCCCTTTCTCTTCCTCGAAGGAGAAGGAACTTCTTTCCACCACGCGGCCGTTTTCGCGGATGAGATAGCTGTATTCGAGTTCGTGCTCGTCCTTTTCCGAGCTCTCGCTCTGTTCCACCCAAACGGAGCGCCCGTCTTCGAGCGTCACGCGGAACTCGGTCTCGCTCTCGTATTCATTGCGTTCGCGTTCGATCTCGCGCACGCCTTGAACGGGGTATTCCATGCCGTCGATCACGAGAACGCCTTTGAGAGCGTATTCTTCTTCCTCTTCCTTCTCCCACCGATCGTCGTCATCGTCGAAGTCGGGGATGAGTATCTTATTGTAGTGCATCTCGTACTTGGTGCTGCCGTTGAGCCCGCTGTAAGAGATCTTCATCATTTCGTCGTACTCCGCGCGGCCGGAATCTGTGACCTCAACGGAATATCCGTTGCCGTTCAGGAAGCTGTCGACAAGCCCCATGTAGCCGTCGAGTTCGGGGAACGCAGAACCAGTTGTGTCGGGCGCTGCGGGCTCCGTGGGCTGAGGTTCGGGGGTTTCCTGAGGCGCTTCGGGGAGCGCCGTTTCGGGCGTCTGAGGCGTACTTTCGGGCGTCTGAGAGGAGCTCGGCACCTCGGCTTTCATCGACTGGATGAGCATCCCCGCCGTCGCGGCGCTCACGCCGTAGACGGATTCGCTTGAAGCGGGGGTGTCGCCCGTGCCGCCGAGTGAGATGCCGCCCGTATTGCAGGCGGTCGCCCCGAGTGCAAGGGTGAGTGCAGAAGCTGCTAAAATGAGGGTGATCGTCTTTTTCATTGAAGTGTTCTCCTTAAAAATGATTGGGGGTTTGTTCCGGAAGTTTTTTCCCTTTGCACCTATATAACAAACCGCCCCGCCCCGTTTGTTGGAAAAATGCGAAAAAAACCAAAAAAATTTTTTCCGCCCTTGACGAAGGGCAAAACTCTTGTTAAAATGGAGAAAGAATAGATTTATTTTGCCGTTTCCCCAACAATCGGGAAGGCTTTGATTGTTTATAGTATGGAAGAGAGATGAAAGACGAACATTTGGAGAAAAACGTCGAGGCGCTCAGGCAGGGCAATACGCGGGCGTTCGACCTCATCTACGAGCGCACCAACCGCGCCGCATATTTTACCATCCTGTATCTCGTGCACGACAAGATGCACGCCGAAGACATCTTGCAGGAGACATATCTTCGCGCAATGCGTTCGCTTGCGCAGTACCGCGCGGGGACCAACTTCACGGCATGGCTGTGCACGATCGCCCGCTCGCTCGCGCTCAACCACCTCAAGAAAGCCAAGCGCGAAGTTCCCACCGACTTTGAGGCGGACGCCTATAAATACGGCACGCGCGAGGCGGAGATCCCCTATCTCTTCGACCTCGCCGCCCGCATCTTATCGCCCGAGGAGTACGAGATCGTCATGCTCTGTCAGGTGGCGGGTTATAAGCGGCGGGAAGTTTCCACGATGCTGGGCATCCCCATCGGAACGGTGACCTGGCGCAATAACGAAGCGCTCAGAAAGCTAAAAACACACTTAGAGGAGGACAACGCATGAAAGACATCAAAAAAATGCTCAAAGCGCAGGCAAAAGACGTCCTCCCGGACGAAAAACTCAGAGAGAGCATCAAGCAAGAGCTCGGCTACGGGGCGGCGGAAGAGGCGCCCGTGCTCGCGCGCGCCGACGGCGGGAGCGAACAGACGAAGGAGAAGCGCAAGGTGATGATCCCGCTCGTCGCGATCGCCGTCATCCTGCTCGTGCTTGCCATCGTGCTCCCTCTCGCCCTTCCGGGAAGTTCGCCTACGGTGCTTCCGGGCGGCAATAAGTTTGCAGATATCACGAACGCGGACTCCTTTTATGCGTACGGCGCAGCTTCCGTGGGTTCCCTTCTCGCTTCCGAAAGCGATGCTTCCCCCGTCCGCGCGATGAAGGACGGGGCTGCGCGGGAAGAGAAGCATATCGAAACGGTCAACCGCTATATGGCGCTCGTCGAGGGGCTTCTGAGCGAAGACGCCATCGAGACGACCGCCGTCGAAGGCAATGAGGAATATCGATACGGCATGAAGATCGGCTATACCGACCTTTTGGGCAACGCCGCGCACTACACCCTCTACTACAACAAGCACTTTTTGAATGCCAATCAGAAGGAGGAGGACGAAAAAGAGGAAGAGTATGCGATCGAAGGCGTGCTTGTTGCCGAAGGCAGGACTTATCCCGTCAGCGGCAATTACGAGACGGAGAGCGAAGAAGACGAAACGGAAGGCGAGCTCTTCTTCCGCGCCTATCTCGATGAGGCGAAAAGTGCGTATATCGAAGTGACGCAGGAGTACGAATCGGAAAACGAGGACGGCGAGCAGGAAGTCGAACGCGAATACGTCTATTCCCGCTATGAAAACGGGAAGCGCGTCGAGCGCACCACCGTCGAATATGAGTCGGAGGAGGGCGAGCTTGAACTCAAACTCACCATCGAACAGGAAAACGTGCGCGACGAACTCGTCTTCGAAAGCGCGCACCGCGATGGAGAGACGGTGCTTCTTGCCGAAGGGAAGCTCTCGGGCGAGGACGTCCGCTTTATCGTCTATATCCGCGAGGGCGGCTATCACTACGTCTTTGAGGACGGCAGCTCTTCCGATCACGACCGCTACGACGACGATCACGACGATGACGATCGGGACGATGATGACGATGATGACGATGATGACGACCGCCCGTGGCGCACCCGCAGCTCCGCATCGGTGTGACAGTTGAGATCCTTTGACGGGAAACTCCGTCAAAGCTGAAAGAATTGATATGACAGAGATCAAGGAAAGACCTCCCGTGCTTGCGCATCGGGAGGTCTTCCTCACAGATAGGGGGACATCTGATTTATCCTTCCTCACACCGTTCGATGGATTTTATAAACGGATTATTTTTCATGATCTCCTGAAGCTGCGCGGAAGAATATTCCTCATCCGTGTTCAGTGTGGCGTGATATAAAGTTTCGCCGCCTTTCCGCTCGATGATCAATCGGTTAAATCGATCTGTCTGGAAAAGTTCTTTTACTTTTCCGCACTCCTCCCCTCCGTTGACAAAGCATATTTTTATTTGGAAATACTTCTTTGTACGGAATATGCGGCAGTTGAGATGGAACAGACACTGTACTGCGATAATAATGATGGTTGCTCCCAAAGCGACTATATATAACCCGGCGCCTGCCGCCATCCCCACGCCGGAAGTTGCCCACACGCCTGCTGCAGTAGTCAGCCCGTGTATTTCATGCTTGCGGTATATGATGATGCCCGCGCCGAGGAAACCGATGCCGGAAACGATCTGCGCCGCCACACGCGAGGCATCAGCCTCGATACTGTCTCCGAAACCGTATTTTGATACCACCATGATCAACGCCGAACCGACGCAGACGATCGTGTGCGTCCGTATGCCTGCTTCCTTGAATCTAAGTTTGCGCTCATAACCTATGGCAAAACCCAGTATAACAGAAACAAGAATACTGATGAGATATTTCAATTCTTCAAGCATTTCTTAGTTCCCTTTTTTCTCTATCAGAACCGCAGAGTTTGCTTTATTGTATCAAAAAGCCTATGAGCGATCTGCTCCATACCACGATCGCCCGGATGAACGGCAACTCCGACATTTTCAAACTTGCCTCCCGCCTTCATCGTATCGTCGCTTCCAAGGTCATGGATTTGTACGAAATAGTAATTCTTTTCCCCTGCGAGTTTTTTTACGAACGTATCGAAGGCAGCGTGTTCCCAAAACAGATCTGTGCATATAACAGTTTTTCCGCCTGCGGCGAGTTTGCCCGCAAGATATGTGTAACTTTCTTCAAACTGTTCTATTCTGTCAAAAAGGCGTGCGTTCTCGCCCAGCCTTATCACGGCTATATCGGCGGGATATTCTATCGCACTTTTATACTTTCCGTGAAGAAGCGACATATCGCAGGAACGCTCCCATTCGCTTAAATTCGCGATACAATATCCGCACTTTATCCCGATTCCATTCATCAACGCGACAAGCATGTGAACATAGTCGTTCTGACGGGCCGAAGCCGCCATTCCCCAATCGCCATACCACCCGAGCCCGGGGGCGGGCGCATGCCGCGTTATCGAATTGCCGAGAAATAAAATCCTGAATTCCGCGCCGCTGTCATCACAGATACAAACGCTTTCTTTCTCACTCAGCTGCCCCGTTGCAGGAACAGAATTCAACGAAAAATCATTTGAGACATCCACTTCACATCATCTCCGATACAAGCATATTAAAACTGAGAAATCCCGGATGCATAAACGGCTTGCCGCTGTCAGGATGATAACTTTCAAACAGATCGCCGTACCTTTCAAGTGAATTTTCCATCAGGGCAACCGTACGTCGGGCAACCTCTTTTGAAAGTTCTGTCTTGCCATAATTTTTCAGCCCTTGATAGACGCAGTAATTTGCCACCGTCCAAACGGGGCCGAGCCAGTTTGACGGATTGCCTCTGCTGTTTTGAAGGCAATACATTTTTTCGTTCGACGCAAGCGTTCTTATGCCGTATTTTGCCAGAAAGGAATCGTCTGCCGTCAGGTGGGTGCACATTCTTTCTGCGTGTTCGGCACTGCATATTCCCGCGTACATAGGCAAAAAACAAGCCCATATCCGGATCTTGAGCGGCATGCTTTTCCAATGAGGCGGCATACCCGAATGGAGTTTTACCCCGCCGGCCGAGCAGTTCGTATGATGAAAAGAGATATCCTGCGAATAATAGATCCCATCGCGTTCATCCCACATTTCCTCATTGATTGCGCGTTTTAACTTTTCCGCTTCCGATCCTATTCGGATCGCACGGCTGTCCCCTTTTGCTTTGAGGATCTGCACAAGAGCCAAATATTCAAGATAAATAAAGCAATTCAGGAATATATCGGCGCTGCTGCGCGGCGGGCGGCAAAAGACGGTAGGATTATTGTCTATCCCTATCATGATATCGTTCTGCCAAAAAAACAGCCCCGACTTCCCGTCATATTGGTTCTGCTGATAGTATTCAAGATACCTGATAAGCTTTTCCTCATCAAACCAACCGAAGTCACCTGTAAACATTGCCGCGCCGAGCGTGGCTTGGCACAAAAACGGAGCGTGCTGATTGTGTTTGTGCCCTTTTTTGATTTCGTCGGTAAAAAAATCTTGGAATATTCCTTCCTCTGCAAGCATAGAGGGAATGGATCCGTCGTCAGACTGCGAATCGAGAAAATCAAGCACGCTGCCCTTCATATGCAAAACAGCGTCATCGCGTGTTATTCCGTGTTCTTCCATAAAGCGATCGCCAAAACGAGCGAACATAGAGCGCAGTGAACAGGCGACCCAGTAGCTGTCCCAGCCCCAGAGTTCGTTCATATAGCCTTCTCCGGGAACGATGAACGGATGCCTTAATTTGTTGCAGGCGGGTTTGAAGATATGTTTTGCTTTGCCGAGCAGATAATTTGTTATAAGTTCCGTCTCCATGACCAAGTTCGCTTTTCTCTTTTCAGCCGAGTTTTGAAAATACGACTTCATTCTCACCGCAGACAAGTTCGGCTGCATCCGAGGCCCAGCCCCGTGGAGGGTTTACACGCGCGCTTATGCCGCGGGGAACAGATATTCTGCAATGTGCTGAATTGCCGTTGTGGTCTATTTCGACGCGCAGCGTTCCCTCGGCGAATACGTGTTCGGCGCATACGTTTTTTACCCTTTCTGAAAACATTGGCGCAAACTCCACCCTGCCGGGTCCGTCTATCCGGATACCGGCAAGATACCTGTACCAGAACGCCGAAATATCGCCCCAGAAATGATGATCGAACGACCAGAAGCCCTGCGGGATTTCTGCGGGGACGTGTGCCATATCTCCTTCAAAATATTCAAATCCTTCCCAGAGCGTGGTCATTCCGTTTTTGAGCAGCGCGGCAAAGGAAGGATACGTTTCGCTGAGCATGATATCCAGAGCTTCGTCCATGCCGATATGCTCCCCGACCACGCGCCAAAAAACTCTGTTGCAAAGCGCACCGAAGTCGATATGTCCGCCCGACTGCTTGATCCTGCACTTTAATTTGTAGATTGCGGAAGGAAGTTCTTCCTCCTCGTACATACCGTAATAGATCGCCATTGCGTGTGTTGCAACGGTGTCGTTTGCTCCGAGCGGACCGTCATATTCATGGGGGCGCAGAATTTCTTTGCGGAATGCCTGCTTTATCTCCTTCGACAGTGACGCAGCGTACTGCGCCTCCTGATCCATCCCGACCGCCCAAAAGCACTTTTCTGCCGTATCGGCGATGGATCTGCACATGATCGTATCGGTAACGCAGAGCGGCGTGTGTACGTTGACGGGCAGCCAGTCTTCGAGCCCATAGGCATACAGCCCCGAGTCACTGCTCTTTGACGACATATAGCAGAGATATTTCAGCATATGCGGCGCACAGAGCTTTATCGCTTCGTCGTTGCCCGTGTAGACATATATTCTCCACGGCAATTCAAACAGAACATTGTCCCATGCGGGGCCGGAGCCCCAGTCATATCCCCAGGTATGGGTGGGCACGATGCCGGGAAGGGAACCGTCATCCCGCTGCGCCTTGCAGATATTTTGCAGCCATACGAGGAGGGAATTTGCACAATCGAAGTTCAGCAGAAGCTGTTCGCACGATAGCGCGGCGTCGCCTGTCCAGCCGTTCTTTTCCCTCTGTGGGCAATCGAGCGGAAAATGTATGAAGTTTGATCTGTCGGACTGAATGACGCATTGCTGCAGACGATTGATCTGTTCGTTGTCGCAGCGGAATGAACCTGCCGATGCAAAGCCATTGGAAAACAGAATAAACGTTATTTCCAAAGACTGAGCTTGTTTCTGCGTGATGCCGGTGATCTCGGCAAACCGGAAACCACGGAAGGTAAAGCGCGGTTCAAACTCATCGGGCTTTCCCGAAAGAGTTAAGTGATCGTGCTGTACCTTATCCGCCATTTTGTCGGTGAGCGACCAGCAATACAGGTTTCGGTTGGTGATTTTCTTTCCTTCAATCACACAATCGGAGGTGTAAACTTCTATCTGCTGTCCGCACTCCCCCTTGATCTTCAGATGGTAAGTTCCGGCGCCGCTGATCCCGAAATCAAATATGAAACCGCGTTCGCCCTGCCACATTTTTACAGGTTTTCTGCGATCATATTCCTTGACAGGCTCTGCAGTGCAAAGCTTCTTTTCGCCTGACGGCTCGCAAGCGGGCGATACCTTTTCCCAGGAAGAGTCGTCAAATCCGGTATCGTTCCAGTTCTTTATGGCAAGACGGGCGTCTATACTCTCGGTGCAATGCCAGTCGTTGAAAGTGACTTCACTGCCATGTGTTACAAACACAGAACCGTCGAAAAGAAACTTCCCGTCCGCTTCTGCTGCGAACGCAAAGCAGGGCGCACTGCGCCACGGGTATTTGTCGGCACCCCATACCGGCATTTCGGACGACATGATGCCGTTGCCGAGCGCGATCCCAACAACATTTTCGCCTGCATCAAGATACGGCGTTATGTCATAATGATCATAGTACACGAAATGGTTCGGATTGCTGCGGTAAGGCGCAAGATAGCCTTTGGTGATCCGTTTGCCATTCACAAACAACTCATAAACACCAAGCCCGCAGATCGTGACTTCAAATGATGCGGGAATGGTATCGATATGGAACGAATGTCTGAAAAGCGGCGCGGGGATATGTCTTTGCAAGGTGCATATGCGGCTGTCCCCGCAAAAAAACCGATTTGAAAATATCATGGCAGTGTTCTATATTTTTATCTTTGAGGAGAGCTGAACATCACTTACACTTTTGCAGACGTATATTGTATATTCATCCGATACATGGCGCCACGCGCCGTTTGTATAGTGGCGGAGTGAGTCAACTCCGATCCTCACCGTTACCCTTTTCTTTTCGCTTGCGCACAGAGATATCTTTTCAAAGCCTTTAAGTTCTTTTGAGGGATATTCTTTGCAAGCACATCCGGCATAGACCTGAGCTACTTCCTTTCCGTCCCGTCGAGATATGTTCTCGACGGAAAAGGAAACGAGGATCTCGCCGCCCGAAACTGTGATAAACAGGTCGGAGTAAGCAAATTCCGAATAGGAAAGACCGTATCCGAACGGAAACAAGACGGGTTTGTTATATGGATCAAAATAACGATAGCCGATGTTTGCTCCTTCGCTGTATTTTATCACAAAGGAATCGCGATAGCTCTGTTCGGCAGGAATGTCACTTGAATGCAGCGGGAAAGTTTCCGTAAGCCGCCCGCTTGGATTTACGTCTCCTAAAAGCACCTTAGCGATCGCCTTTGCAGAGCACTGACCGCCGAAACCGCCCCACACTACCGCATCTGCTTTATCGATCCAGGCAGTCATATCTATGGGCGCTCCCGCGTAGACGATGACCACCGTCTTTTTCGCGTGAGCCGAAATATCGAGAATGGCCTGTTCTTCCGCCTTTGAGAGCGTAATTTTTTCCCTGTCATAAAATTCAGACTCTACGCCCGGTTCATCGCCAACACATATTATAGTCACGTCGGCCTGCTCTGCCATTTTACAGCATATGGGGATATCTGAACCGCACAGCCTGTTCATCCATGGGCTCATCAATTCAAAGTAGGTCGAGCGGCAATAGCGCACCTTTCCGCCGAGTGCCGTGTAAGCTGCATCAAGCGGTTCAAACACACTGTTCGGAACGACTTTGCTCGAACCCTCGCCTGCATAATAGGTCTTGCATGGCGCACCCGTCATCAGAACGTCCGCCTCTTTCTTCAAGGGCAGCACGCCGTTGTTCTTGAGGAGGACAATGCCTTCTTCGGCAATTTTTTCTGCAACAGCGATGCGTTCCTCCACACTCTTTTCGGTCCGTCGTTTTGCTCTCTCGCTTTGGCAGCGTTCGGAGAGCCGTACGATCTTTTGCGCGGCATCATCGATGAGATTTTCGGAGATACTGTGCGTTCGGGCGATCTCGTCAAGCTCCCGTCCGCGTTCCTCGTTGTAGGGGAAGATCATCGTCATGCCTGCCGTGATGCTCTTTGCGGCATCTTTACAGGCCTCCCAGTCGCTCACGATAACGCCGTCAAACCCAAAGTCCTTTCGCAGGATATCAATGAGGTGTTGATTTTCAGACATGCGCACGCCGTTCACGAGGTTGTAGGAGGTCATCACCATGCAGGGATGCGCCTGAACGGCGATCTCAAACGCTTTCAGGTAGATCTCCCTCAGCGTTTCTTCCGAGACTTCGGAGGAAGCGTAATGGCGGCAATATTCAAGGTTATTGGCGCAATAGTGCTTGACGGTCGCACCGACATACTTTTCCTGTACGCCTTCCACGTAGGCCTTGGCGAAGACGCCCGAAAGATAGGGATCTTCCGAGAAATATTCAAAATTCCTGCCCGCGACGGGCGTCCGTTTGATATTGATGCCGGGGCCCAGCAGGATATCCACGCCAAGGTCGATGCAGTCGTAAGCAAGGCAGTTCCCCATCTCGCGCGCAAGGGAGAGATCCCAGGTCATAGAGAGCGTCTGGGCACAGGGATACGCTACGGACGGATAACAGCCCTTCCCGCCGCCGTCCGAAAGCTCCATCGCGCGCCTGAGCCCGAGCGGCCCGTCCGCCACGGTAAAGGGAGCAAGTTTGCCGTTCAGGGTCTGGCTGCTCCAATACGTCTCCGCCATCAGGAGCTTTACTTTTTCTTGGTAGGTAAGTTCTTTGCTCTTGTCTTCCATCTCAACCTTCCTTGAGCCACGCCGACATGACGGCATCTTTCTCCAGCCATTTCTTGCCGCAGGACTGATAGTCTGTCAAAAGCAGGTTTCCGTCTTTGGTCTTGAGACTGAGACGCACCAATTCCCCTTTCTCGGGCGGCAGCAATTCATATTCGGGTTCTTGAGTAAGATGTACGGGCAGGGAGATGTCGGCATCCGTCTTCTTGGCGTCTGCCGCCAGCACGAGCGGTCCGTATGTAAAAGCGATCTTTCCGTTCAGGCGCTCGATCTGAAGTTCCGTCTGCCATTCCACCGAAAGTTTATCACCGTCCTTAAAGAAGCGGTTCACGGTGTAATAACCGTCGCATTCGACGGCTTTCCCCTCTACCGTCATCCGCCTGCACCAGGAGGGGCGGCGGAGCTTGAGTTCAAGGCAGACGGTTTTTTCGCATCGGACCGTGATGACCCCGCGGCCGTTGGCAGGATAGCCGCTTTCAAGCAAGAGGGTATGATCCTTCCCTTCGATGGCTGCGTTGCATAGGAAGTTGACGATATATCCGTCCTTGGCCCTGAGTACGGCGGAGAGCGGCATGAGGGCGAACCCGCAGGCGGCAATAGCGATACAGCAGCCGTAATGCCCTCCGCTTGCAAATTCTTTGTAGCCGCCGATGCCGCGCCCCCTTTTATTCATATAGAGCGGGCTGTAGCTGTCGATTGCCATGGCATCTACATACTTCTTGCGCTCAAAGCTGTACTGCTCGTTCCATTCTGTGTTGAGGCTCCCGTAAAGCGCGTTGAAACCGGAACGCTCGATGCGGTCGATGTATTTTTCCTCTCCGCTCAATAGATAGAGGCGGGTCAGAAGACGCATCCAGGTGACGGTGACGCACGTCTCCTGCATGATCGTCTCGCTGTATTCTGTCTGCTTGACGGCCGCATGATCAAAGAGTTCATGGGTGCAGCCCGCGCAGCCGATGATCGTGATCTCACCGCGGAAGACTGCTTCGACGAAACGGCAGACGGCGCGGTAATACTGCTCTTTTCCCGTCGTTTCGTAGTATGCGAGCACCCCTTCAAAGAAGGAGATCATTTCGTAAGCCTTGACGACCGGATACTCATGGGGCAGCTTTTTGTCGTGAAACGCCAGCTCGATGAGATCCCCGTCCCTGCATCCGCCCGTTGAGAGGATATAGGCGGCAAAGTCCAAATAGCGTTTTTCTCCCGTCATCTGGTACATGGCGAGGACGGATTCGAGGATAGAGCAGGAATTGACTGCCCCCCACCAGGAGGAGGTCTGCGTCATGGGGATCTGCCCCTCCCCCTCCCCGATCTTTTCGACGAGGTAATCGAGGTGACGTTTCAAGGCGGCGTCGATCTCGATGCAAAGCGTGCGGTCGCGGCAGATCTGACGGTAACTCAAAAGCCCTGTGAGGACGTACTTCCTGCACCAGATATCCCAGCCGCGGAACTCCGCCTCCTGCGGATATGTCGAAAACCGTCCCAGATCGTCCTGTCGGGAAAGCATATCCCTGACGGCTGCCGTCATGACGGAATAGAGTTCTTCGTCACGGTCATAGCGGTAGATCCAGGCTGCACCGCGCAGCATTTTGCCGAAGTATTCTCCCCGCCAGCCTTCGTCGGCGATGTCTTCATGCGTGGAGAAGACTTCCGTGAATTTTTGCCAATACGGCCTGCATTTCATCTGCCGTTCAAGGACAAATCTGACTTTTTCATCCATGACTCCCGTGATGCGGATGTCCTTGACGAAGTGTGCAACGGGCATCTTTTCGCGGCGTTCTTTTTTCTTGATGTGATGTTCGGGCGGAACGGCATTCAGGACGGCGCTGCCCGACGCATTGTTTTTTACCTTCATTTTTTCCTCTCCCTTGTTGTCTATAAAACGATATCTTTGAGCGCAGAGAGATGCTCGATATCATAAGTCGTTCTATGATGTCTCGCGGCGTCGCCTATGGCGGCGCAGTCCATGTGTGCCGCTTCTGCGGCGAGAACGCCTGAAACCGCATCCTCCACCACGAGACAGCACCCGTTTTCAACGCCGAGCATCTGCGCGGCTTTGAGGAATACTTCCGGATCGGGCTTTGTCCTTGTGATGTTCGTCCCGTCGGAGACGGCGTCAAAGAACTTCTCAAGCCCCACTTGCGCGAGGATGAACTTTGTGTTCTTGGAGCTCGATCCCACGGCCAGTTTTTTCCCTCTCTCACGCAGAGTCCGGAGCGTACTTCTCACTTCCTGTCCAACGTCTTCAGGCGTCATCTGTTCGAGGAACTTCCGGTAGACGGCGTTTTTTTCGGCAAGAAAGCTTTCCTTTTCCGCTTCAGATAAATTGACGTGCGCCCTCGAGAGGATGATCTCGAGGCTTTCCCTGCGAGAAACGCCGCGCAACAGGTCGTTCACCGTCCTGTCGAAGGGTATTTTCCTAAGGTCGCACAGTTGCTTCCATGCCAAATAGTGGTATTCGTCGGTATGTACCAGCACGCCGTCCAGATCGAAGATGACGGCTTTGTATCGTATCTTTTGTGTTTGCATGTTATTTCTCCTTGACCTCTGTTGCGGAAAGCAGATCGGTGAGCGTCCGCCTGCCCGTTCCGTCGGCAAACAGCAGGATGAGCGAAAGCAGCAGCACCCCGGCCGAGATCAGATAGAGTGCATAGACGGGGAAAGCTCCTCCGATGCGGAAGGTGAGGAAGTGAACGCAATTGGTGCCAAACATGAGCAGGACGGCAAAGACGACGTTGATGAAGTATGTGACGCCCGCAAAGACAGGTCGAAGCAGATAACTGTACCATTGCATTTTGAGACCTTCGCGGCCGATGCAGCGTCCGCCCATCAGATGTATCCCTGCCGATTGACCGCGCAGGACGATCGGGAGCACAAGAAAGCACAGGAGGATGCCCGATGCGTAGGCAAGGCAGAGCTCGGCCGTTCTTACGCCGATCAGCTCCTCGCGGGAGGAGGCAAAACTTTCCTGAAGCTCGGCATACGGACGGTAATTTTCCGCAAGATCGCTCCGTGCTGCGAGCAAGACTTCGGAAAAAGCGTCTAAAAGGGTGAGGAACGTCTCTCGTCCGTAGTAGGTGTTCCCGTCGATGACGCAGCTGTCTTCGCGGAAGCAGATGAGCCTGTCAAGTGCGGTAGCAGTATTGCGTTCGAGAAGCGGAAAGTCGTCCCCGAAGCAGCTGTCCGCCTCATCCCCGCACGTTTGAAGGAAGAGCTCCTCCGCATAGGCAGCGCCCGTTTCATTCTCGTCGTAATCGGCATATCGTTCGCGGTGAGCGGGCTTGAACTCTGCAAAGTAGTAGAAGACCGACCGTGCAGTATCGCCCATATCGTTGTAGATGCCTTCTGAAAGATAGGCCTTCTGTTCCGAGACCTCTTCGCCCAGCGTTGAGAGGACGAGCGAGTAGATAAACTTCTGCCCTTGGATCTCGAATGCCTCCGCTTTTCCTTGCTCGCCGAAGGTCATGAGCTGTGCTTCCGCAAAACATTCGGCGATCGCCTCGCTTTCGCGGGCAAGTTCATCTGAAAGCTGCTGTGTCTTGGGATCGTACTTTGCATAGAGCAGGTCAACGAGTTTGAAACAGAGCAGGATGACGGCGATGAGGATGAGGCTGTCCGTCAAAAACGCCACGATGCGCCGCGAAGGCGAAAAAGGAGGATGAAACGCAAAGTCGCTTTCCTGTAATATTTTCATTTCTTCCTCCTTCTTTTGCTTTCGTCGGTCTTGTTATTCCTTGCCGCCGCCAATGGAGATGCCCTCGATAAAGAATCTCTGGAAGATCACATAGACGATGATGAGCGGCACGAGCGCGATGAGGCAGCTTGCGCATACCTGCCCGGGCTGATTGTAGAACGTCCTCAGTTCGGTGACCACGAGCTGAAGCGTATAATTTTGAGGATCGTCGCTCAAATAGAGCAGCGGCCCCATGTAGTTATTGTAACCGCCCACAAAGGCAAAGATGAACTGAGCGATAAAGGCAGGAATGGCCTGCGGGAAGACGATCTTCAAAAAGATCCTGAAGGGACCCAATCCGTCGATCTTGGCTGCTTCCAGCGTTTCGTTGGGCACGGAAGCCATGTAACTTCTGAGGAAGAAGATGGTCGTGGCTCCGCCGAAGAGACCGGGGATAATGATCGGGAACCAGCTGTGCGTCCAGCCCAGCGTCTCATACCAGAGCAGGGAAGGCACCGTCATGGTCGCCATGGGGATCATCATCGTTGCCAGCTGAAACATGAACAGCACTTCCTTGCCCTTAAAACGGATCTTGGAGTAGCAGTAAGCTGCCAAGCCGCTCACAAAGAGCGAAACGGTCGTCGTCAGGAGCGTTGACCAAAGTGTGTTCAAAAAGCCGTGCAGGATGGGTACGCCGATGTCATCCGCGAGGATATTGTCGGTAGAGATGAAGGGCACGAAGGCCTCCCAGGTCACCTCCTGCGGCCACCAGATGAAGGACATGGAGCCCATGAGCTCCTGATAGGGCGTGATGCTCGTTACGAACAGCACATAGAAAGGTAGCATCAGGCAAACGGCATACAAGAGCAGGATGAGAAATACGGCGGCCTTGCCGATAATGCCCGTCGTGCGTCTTGTCCGGCGCTCTCTGACTTCCTCGTAGGAGGAGACGCGCGGCGAAATACCGTGGACGGTATCCGAAGAACTTATCATACTTTTATAGGCTTTCATACGTTCACCCACCTCTTTCTCAGACGATAGTTGATAAGCGAAAGCGTCAAAATGATGACGAACAGGATCCAGGACGCCACCGAGGCTTCCGGAATGTTGAAGTACAGCGTGCCCTTGTTGTAGATAAACATGACCGTGGTGAGGCCGATGTTGCCAGGCCCTGCCGTGCCCGTCCAGGCATCCGGGAAGAACGAGACGGCAAACAGTCTTGCGATATCGAAGGTCTGCATCCCCGCGATGATGCCCGTCATGAGCAGGAAGAAGGTCGTAGGCGCGATGCTGGGGAACGTGATGCGCCAGAATTTTTTCCAGGCCGAGGCGCCGTCGATCTCGCTCGCCTCGTACAAGGAAGGATTGACTGCATCAAAAGCTGCTTTATACATGACGATGCCATATCCGGGCGCCTGCCAGACGATGGTGATGATGATGGCAATGGCATATGCCGCGGCATCCGAACTCCAGTTCACCCTTGCCCCCTCGCCGAACAGTCCGACGAGGAAGGTATTGATGATGCCGTAGTTGGGGTCGAACATCGTCATCCACATATACGCCGTGGCAACGCTGCTGCAGATATAGGGAATGAAGTAGAGGATCTGAAAGATCTTTCTGCCCCTCGGTTTCTTGGAGAGCAAAAAGGAGATGAACAGTGCGACCGTGAGGCTGATAAATTGACTGGAGGCCAGCATCACGGTGACGAGCAGCGATTTGTACAGATCTTGATCCGAAAAGACGATCTTGAACGTCTCGAACTCGTTCCATGTCATGGTAGAGAGATCGTAGTACTCCATCGTCGTGAACATGGAGATGAACGAAATGGCGAGAGGTACAAGACTGAAGAGGATAAACCCGATGAGAGGGAGGCTCACGCACACATAGGCAAAGGCCTTTTCGCCCGAAAACTTTTTCTTTCGGTGCAAGTCGAGCGTCAGACGCCCCGCTGCGATCCGTTCCATGGTGCACCCCCTTACTCTTTTCCGTGCAGCTTGAACTTATAGCCCGCAAGGATGCTGTCCGTGCCTGCCTGCTGATGATCGAAAAATTCGTCGAGCGTCGTGACGCCGTTCCTCACGTCCGTGTTGAGTTCGAGCGACCAATCGGAGATCCATTCGCCGTTCTCGAAGTATGACCAGTCACCGATCTCGCAGTTCTCCGTCATAATGGCGATAGCGCGGTAGTTGTCGCACTTCTTGTTCTCCTTGTCATAAAATGCAGGGCTGTTGACGAAGGAGCTTACGGAGGGCGCGCCCGCGTCGTTGGCGACAAAGTAGCTCTGTCCCTCTTCGGAAGTGAGGAATTGCAGGAACTTCCATGCGGCATCCTTGTGAGAGGAGTTGGCGGGGATCGCCCAGCCGAAGTTTTGAGAAGAGCCGGAGAGCTTGCCGACGATCTTAGTCCCCTCTACCGTCTTGATCTCGCCCGTGAAGATCACGCCGTCGTATTCTTTGCCGATGACTTTCAGCGTACCGTCGCCTGCGGGGTCCTCCCCTTCAAATTCGCGGTAAGTGTACATGGGGGCGATATCCCATGCCGTCTTGCCGACAAGTGCGTTGTAGATGGGATCCATCTCGGTGGTGCCGTCCACGAGCATGGCAACTTCGCCCGAGGTGAAATAGTTGACCTTGGAGCTGTTATTCAGCGTTGCGGGCGAGGGAGAGATCTCATAACCATACACTTCGTCGTCCACTTTCTTGTCTGCTTCCTGCGACCAGGCGCAGAACTCGCGGAACTGCTCATATTGGGAAGGAAGCTCGTAAAGATGAGCGCTGATGTCCGCAGAGCTGTTCTCCAATACATAGTTGCGGTCGCGGTAAGTGAGGATATCCCCTGCCGCATAAGCCGTTCCGTTGACGGTGACGGCGGAAGTCACAAGGTAGTTGGGCTGCTTGTCGCCGAGGGTGAACTTATATTGCCCGGATGCCTCGTCCCACTTGACGCAGTCGCCGCCGACGGCCCAGCCGTGGGAGAACCACCACTCGTTGAGGATGCCGTAGCGCGAAGGCGAGGCGGCATTATACTCGGTGGAAAAATATTTGCTCAGCGTGTTGACTTCCAGAAAGCTCATGGGGATAAGATCGTTGAATACTTTGACGACCGTCTCGCCCTGCAGGTTTTCCGACGTCTTCAGCCCTTTTGCAGGCGCAGCCTCGGCGGTATATTCCGCATAGCCGCGTGCGGCATAATCTGTGCCGTTTGCCGCATTGTAGGCATCGAGCTCCTCTTCGGTGACAGAGATGATGTTGATGTTGTTATTGAGGAAGTAGTCCTCGTTATAGTAGATCACGCTGGCGTTGCTCACGAGAGGCAGCGCATAGAGATCCTCCCCTGCTCCCGCCTCGCGCGTTTCTGCGTTGAAGCGGAATCTGTCGATATTGTTGGCGGAGTAGTTGTCTTCACTGAAATATGCCTCTCCCGCCTCATTGCGGGTATAGGTGGTTTCGTCGTCGATGTAGTCCTGCAGGTTGGTATAGAACCCCTGCGCGATGTTGTTGAACACATATCTGTCGCTCACGCCGATGATGTCCACCGTGCCCCGCGCAGAGCCGCAGTAGGAGATATGGTTGGCAGAGGAGTCCGTCTTGGGAGAGTACTTGACGAAGACCCCGTCTTTCTTGCCCTGCCTTTCGTTGTAGGCATCCACGAGCTGTTTATAGCTTTCGGAGGTATATTGGTCGGTGATGCCCCAGAAGGTGATGCGCTCCTGGTCGCCGTCAGGCGTATCGCCGTTCCCGCCGCAGCCGGCGAGGCAGGTAAAGGCAAGCAGTGAAGAGAGTACTACAGCAGCTTTTTTTACTTTGGTCGTCATGATTTTCACCTCGTTATTTTAAGATTGTCGTTGACGTGTTGGCGTCGAACAGATAGAGTTTTCTTTCGTTCATGCCGACGAAGATGCGGTCGCCGACGCAGACGTTGGGGCGGTAGTTGAGTTTCAGCGTCACATTGACGCCTTCGAGGGAGGTATAAATGTTGGTCTCGCTGCCCAAAAGCTCGACGCCTAAGACGGTGCAGCAGAACCCCTTCCCTTCTTCGGTCAGGAGCAGGTCTTCGCAGCGCACTCCCAGGATGACGGGATGCTCTTCTCCGTCGAGATAGCGCTCCTCCACGGGTCTGACGCTTGCTTGAGGGAAGGTCATCTTGCTGCCGTCGCTGAAAGTGAAGCAGATATCCTCTCCTGCGGTTCGCAGGCCGACGCGGAACATATTCATCTGCGGCGTGCCGATAAAGCCTGCCACAAACGTATTCACGGGGCGGTCGAAGAGGTTGACGGGCGTGTCGATCTGCTGAACTTCTCCGTCCTTCATGACGACGATGCGTGTGCCCATCGTCATGGCTTCGATCTGGTCGTGCGTAACATAGATGAATGTGGTATTCAGCTGACGGTGCAGCTTGACGATCTCCGAGCGCATGGAAGTACGCAGTTTCGCATCGAGGTTGGAGAGCGGCTCATCGAGGAGGAACACCTTAGGTTCGCGCACGATGGCACGTCCCAGCGCGATCCTCTGCCGCTGACCGCCCGACATCTCTCTCGGCTTGCGCTTCAAGAGCTTTTTGATGTCAAGGATCTCTGCTGCGCGCATCACCCGCTCGTCGATCTCCGCCTTAGTATAACGGCGGTCGCGGAAGAGGGGCTGCGGCTCTTTTTGATAGAGTTCGGCGGCTTCTCGGTCGCGGGCGATGTTCTGTTCGATAGACTGCTTTCTCTGCGCGAGGATATCAAGTTCATCCCGGTAGCGGCGCATGGTATCGGCAATGCCCTCTGCGCGCAGCCTCTGTTCCTCTGTGCCGTTCTTTGGCAGGGCGGCGAGTTCCCCGCTCAGCCGTTTGAGCTCCTCCTCATCTCTTCTGCGGATAACGTCGTCGCTTTCCTTAAGTTTTTCGTAATAGGCGAGCGATTTTGTGAGTTGTGCGGCTTTCTTTGTATCGATGCGTTTGATATGATAGCATGCAATGCTATGCTTTCGGGCAGAAATCTCTGCCCTCTTTTGGGAGATGATCTCCCTGTCTGCAGAGATGGCAGCCGTGAGCTTCGTCATCCGCGCCTCATTGGCAGTGGTCGCCTCGCGGAGGGCGGAGGCGCGCGCCTCCAACTTGAGCACCGTATTGCGCACGGATGCGTTGTACATGCCTTTGTTTTTTAGCCGCGAGATCTTCTCGCTCAGCTTTTGCAGCGTATTGGCATAGAGCACGTTCTTTTCGTCGAGGGCATCAAGCTGCTTCTCGCGGGCGGCGTTGCCTTTGCTGAGGGCGGTGATCTCCTTCTCGGCGGCTGCGATCGCTAAAAGCGCTTCCTTCACCTCCCGGCGGTCTTCATAGACTGGTTCCTTGACGTGCTGCAGCGTCAGTCCGAAGGAGATATTCTGATAGGCCGTCATGTGCGGGTAGAGCGCATAGTTCTGGAAGACCATGGCGATGTTCCTGTCCTTGGCGGGAACGTCGTTGACGTACGTCCCGTCGATGTACAGATCGCCGCTTGAAATATCCTCGAGGCCCGCGATCATACGCAGCGTCGTCGACTTCCCGCAGCCCGAAGGCCCGACGAAGACGATGAATTCGCCGTCTTTGATGTCCATCGAGAAGTTTTTGACGGCGAGCACTCCCCCGTGTCCCTTATCTCTGCTGTCATAGACCTTGCAGATGTTCTTTAATCTTACGTCTGCCACTTTTTTCTTTCCTCCTCTCTTATTCCGCATTGCTTCCCGCAAAGAGCTCGACAAGCTCCTCATCGGACAATGTTTCATCAAAATTCCCGTAGACGGTCGTACCTTTTACCGCACAATCTCTGTCACCGCTGCGCTCAAGTGCGGTGGCGTTCGTATTGACAACGAAATCAATCGCAGAAACAGATGTGCCGTTTTTTGTATCGGTATAAGCCTCCACCTTTTCTAATGTTTCGCCATCTAATGCATAGAGTGTGTAGGTACTCCCTCTTTGCACAATGAATATCTGCAGCGAACCGTTCTCCAATGCAGTAAGCTGCGCGTCGCTCAATGTATATGCAGTAGAAGGTTGATTGCTATTTATTGCAATGCCGTATCCTATATCGAGGCGCCAACCGTTCCCTTGTCGGGCGATCACAATATCGGCAACAAGATTGTTGTTTGTGGCATTGCCGATCCTGTTATAGATCCGCAGCCCGAAACGGGTACCATTTTCTGTGATCCCGGAAGGATCCTCCAGATAGAGAGAGGCAGAGGTAACAGTCACCCTTGAAAGTGAATTGTTATGATCACCACAGCTGTAGAGCTGTCCTTGTCTCTGATCGGTTTCGCTTTTGATGTCACTGAAGTTCTTTTGGATATCTCCCTTCCCGGCATACTCTCTGTAACCGATCTTTCCGTCTACAAGGAATGCAAGAAGTTCACTGTCGCTCTGCGCGCCCGTATAGCCGCTGTAACCGCTGTAAACAGTCATTTCTTTCACCCCGAATTCGCCGCTTGTTACGATCTGGGTCTGATCGATGTAGTTGTAGCAAAGCAGGTCGATCGTGCGCAGGTTCACATTCGTGCTCTTTGCCGTAAAGCTGTCTACATACTCATAGGTGTCTTTCGAAAGCGCATACACGCGGTAAGTCTGCCCTTCTTTGACGACAGCCAACGTAAACGCGCCTTTTGCAACATCATTCACCTGCTCTGTCGTGAGCTGATATTTCTGCTCCCAGTTCTTTCTGAAATCAAGCCCGACATCCACATACCAATTTCCGTTGTGCCTGCCGATCACCACATCGGCAACGGCATCTCCCTTGTTTTCCGCGTTCAATGTATAAATCCTGATACCGAATTTTACTTTGTCTGCAGAGATATTGCCGATATCGGGTGCGGAGATGGCAAAGGTGATGACGGCATTGTCGATGTTCGGGCGGTTCGCATCATAGCCAAAGGCTCCGCCTTTACTGGTAACTTCTTCTTCCTGCGCGGAGAAATTTGCCGAAAGATCTTTGCCCTCATACACCACGGCGGTCTGCGTCGTCGTCACTTTGATGTTGACGGAAGTCGCGTCTGTGGGCAGCGTGTACGAATATTTCCCGCCCGATTCCGTAACTTCAACGCCGTTCACCGTCACGCGTTCGACTTCGTAGAATTTCTCCGTCGTCAAGGTAAATTCCACCGTTTCGCCAGCCATATAGTTGTTCTTAACGCCCGTGATCTTTACCCCTTCGCCCGCAGTGGCAGTTGCATTGAGCGCTACGTCGCGTTCGAGGAAGAAGTCGATGACCTCCTCTGCATCCATTGAGGTGCTGTGATCGCCATACACCGTCATATCCTTGACGCCGAACTCATGATCGCCGCTGCGTTGAAGCGCCACAAGGGCGTTGTTGACAACAAGGTCGATGGCGGAGACGGATGCGGCACCATTTTTGCATGTGAAGGATTCCACGAATTCAAACACGTTGCCGTCCAGCGCATACAGGGAATAAGTGCTGCCGTTTTGCAGAATGGCGATCTGCAGCTCACCCGCTTTCAGCGCCTCCAGCTGCGCGCTGCTCAGGGGGTAATGTGTCTCGGGCGTCACTTTGTCGTAGATAATGTTATTGCTGCCCATATCGAGGCACCATACATCATACTGACGGGCAAGGATGACATCGAATGCAAATTCATTTGTATTGCTGCCCGCTTTCCTGTTGTAGATGCGGAGCCCGAAACGGGTGCCGTTTTCTGTGATATCTTCAAAACCTTCCAGATAGAGCGAGCTGACGATGACAGAGGGCGAAGGCAGGCGGTTGCCGTTATCGCTGCAGCTGTAAAGCGCCCCTTGCAAAAGATGATTTGCGTCCTTGCTGGGCTCGATATCCTTAAAGTTCTTGATGATATCCGCTTTGCCCGTATATTCCGCGGCAAGCGTGATCGTCTGGATCACGATATCGAGGGTGCGGTCGGTTTCCTTCGTCACATAGCGGAAGGTGCCTGCCGTCATTGTAATGCTGCTGCCGTTGACGATCGCTCCGGTCACGGCATGGAATTTGTCTGTCGCGGCGGAGAAGGTCACCGTCTCGCCTGCTTTGTAGTATTCTTTTAGCCCGTAGACGGTTGCCGCCCCGCTCGAGACTTCGGGGATGAGGATGCCGTCCTTCACTTTGATGGTGATCTTGATCTCGAGAGCGGTCGCATCCTCGGGGACTGTCCAGGAATAGACGCCTTCCTTGGCATCGATGCGTTCGCCGTTGATGGTGACTTCGTCGATCTCGTGCAGGTCATCGGCTGCAGCGGCGGTAAATTGCAGCGTTTCTCCGGCTGCATAACTTGCCTTCAGCCCCAATGCTTCGGCATCGTTTGCCTTCAGGTCGACGGCAAGGCCCACTTTGCTGTCGGCAAACATCGCGACGAGCGCTTCATCATCCATGTTTTCGTGATAGCCGCTGTACATACAGACGCCGTGCATACCAAACTTGCCGTTGCCCTTGGCGGCCGTCGAGTTGTTGACAAGCAGCACAATACTGTCGAAAGTGACCATCGTCGCATCGTCATCGACGTATTCTACAGCAAATTCAAAGATATCGCCGTCCTGCGCATAGACGCGGTGCGAAGCGCCGTCCTTGACGATGAGGATCTTGAGCTGCCCCTTGGCGGCAGCTGCGATCTGCCGCGTGCTGAGCTTGTAGAGCTGCCTGACAGGCAGATTGGTGTTGCGCAGGTCATAGCCTGCATCCAGCCACCAACTGCCGTTTGCGCGGGCAATGACGACGTCGGCGACCGTGAATTCTCCGCCGCCCTCTGCGTTCAGCAGATACATTCTGAGGCCGAAACGGATATTGTTTGCGACCATCTGCGGCAGGTTGGGCGCGTAGAAATTGGCTTCGATGACGGTGGGCGCGAGCAGTTCGGGGTTGAGGAGCAGCGTCCCCTGCACGTCCGACTGCGTCGCTTGCGAGAAGTTGACGCTGAAGTCCCCTTCCCCTTCTGTTTTCTGCGCGAGAGTCTCTGTCTCTACAAAAATGACAAGTTCTTCCGATCCTTCGGGGATCTGATAGGTATAAGTGTTGCCCTCGGCGGAGAGGAGTTCGCCGTTCACTCTTACGCCGACGATCTTGACATAGTTGCTGCCTGTAACGGTGAAGGTCAGTGTTTCGCCTGCGCGGTAGACGTCTCCGAGCCCCTCCACGGTCGCGCCGCCATCTTCGACCTCGGGCAGATACAGCCCGTCGAGAAGTCCGCAGACGACACGGATATCGAGCCCCGCAGCATATTCGGGGATGATATAGGTATAGACTCCGTCCGTCCCTTGGATCTCCTCGCCGTTGACGGTGACTTGCTTTGCCTCGAGCAAGGGATCGGAGACGGTCACGGTGAAGCTTACGCTGTCGCCTACAGAATAGTAATCGTATTCGATCTCGACAGAGGCGTCTTCGGCCGTCACCTGCGGCTTGAAGCGGATGGAACAGTCGACAAGGGAAGCGATCAGTTCGCTCTCCGTCATTTCCGAAGCATAGTTGGCATAGACGCGTGTGCCGCGCATGCCGAATTCTCCTGTGCCCTTTCCGTCGGGATTGTGTACGAGCAGGTCGATCGTGCTGAAGGAGACCATGCTCGCATCATCATCTGTATAGACGGCGGCAAGATCGTATGCCGTACCGTTCTGCGCATACAGGCGGTGCTGAGCCCCTTCTTTGACGACGAGCACCTTAAAGTTTCCTGCCGCAACGGCTGCGATCTGCTCCTCGTTGAGGCGGTATTCATTGCGCTGCCTGCTGCGCAGGTCGTATCCGATGTCGAGATACCAGCTGCCCGCCGTCTTGCCAATGACGACGTCTGCAACGGTAAATGCGCCGCCGCCGTTTTCGTTTTTGAGGTAGATGCGGAAACCGAAGCGCACGCCGTCACCGCAATCTGCGATCCCGGGTGCGTAGAAGCTGCTTTCAATGACAGAGGGCGCGACATAGCTCTCGTTATGATCTTTGTTGTCATACAGCTGACCCGCCGTGTTGGAGATCTTCGTCTCCTCGAAGCGCTTGACGAAGTCCTCTTTCCCCGTCAAAATATCGGCGGAGAGGGTATCGGTCATGTCGATGTCCAACACACGATCGGCGGTAAGCTCTCCGTGCAGTTCCGCAAGGACAAAACCGTCTTCTTTGGAAAGTACGGCGGTATATTCCCCTTCGGGGATGTCTGCAAGATAGCTGCCCTTTTCGTCGACGGCACACTCATAGACTGCGCCGCCGCAGTTCACGATCAGGGAAAGGCTTGCAGCCTGTTCTGCCGTGAGTTCCTCTCCGAACAGCGTCAGCTTGCCCGAAAGAGTGTGCGTGACGGCCGGAAGTTCTGCAAATTCTGCGCGCACGGTGAGATCGGAGAGAATGTTTTCGATGCGCAGCATGCTCCTGCCGTTCTCGATATAAACCTCTGCGGTACGGTCTTCGCCGTCCACCGTGATGCTCTTGAGACGGTAGCCGTCCTTTGGTGAGATCGCGATCTCCAACGCCTCATGCTCGAGCACGTTGAAGGTCTTGGCGGTAAGAGAACCGTTCCCGTCCGTCTCTGCCGTGACGGTATAGCAGACGAGACCGTTCTCATCAAATTTCCACCAGCTCTCGGGATCGCTCCAGGAATAACCCGATTTGCTCTCCTCACCGAAGTTGTACCACAACCTGTTCTGCGGATCTTCATAGTTATAGGTGCGCAGGAGCACGGTATTCATATTGATATAAGCGAGGTCTTCCCTCTCTGTGCCCAGAAAGGCATACGGGAAGAACGCTTCGATCGTGTAGCCGGTCGATCCGGTCGCGCCCACTTCTCCGCCCTTGCCCTGTGAACGCATGATGGGCGTTTCGTCTTCGGCTGTGTGCATGCTCTGGAAAGCGCCGCCCAGCTGCAGGCGGGTCGCGACCTGATCGACTCCGGGCGTGAGGTCGACCTCCCATGCCTCTCCTTCGAGGCTCGTGACACCGGGACGGGCGAGATAGAGCTCAATACCGCTGTTCCAGGAGCCGCTGCGGTCAGGATTGACGAAGACGGCGGGATCATCCACATCAAAGAGCATGAAGATGCCTTTTTCCCCGAGGAAGGCCGCCGATTTGACGTTGACCTTCACATTGGCGTCGGAATATTGGGTCTCCAGCCATTTTAGATCGCTGTAACGGCTCTCATCCAAGACCCCGTCGAGCGCAATGGAACTGTCGTATTCCGGCAGCTCTTCAACGGGATTTTCAAAATCGTATGGGGGATCGTCGGGGAGATAGGTGTCGTTGCTGCAGGCGGCGCAGGCGATCGCGCCCGAAAGCGCAGCGGCGGCTAACGTAAAGGTGAGTGCTTTGAACGTCCTGTTGTTTTTCATCATGTTCCCTCCTTATTTTCCGAGCACTCTGATCTCGGAGAGCGCCAGTTCAGCCAACCCGTTGAGTCCGTGCACGGGGATCTGCTCCTGCGTTGCGGGCGTCACGGTGATGCGGATCTCATCGCATTCCATCTCATCGAACTCGGCGATGGCTGCCGCCGCAGGACGGATGACGTCGACGTCGTCCACGGAGGTATATGCCAGCCAGTCAAAGGCGAGATGGTCGATATATTTGGTCACGAGCGATCCGTCCTCTCTGCGGCAGTCAAACTCTATGCGGGTGATGTCGAAGAAGGCGCTGTCCATGTTCTTGGAGTTATAGATCATCAGAGCGCGCATCGCTCTGTAACCGTCAAATTTGAGCGTGATCGTCGTCTCTTCGCCAAATTCCGCTTCGCGCACATAGCGTTCCACCATATCGTAGTTCGCATAGCGGTTGACGGAGAGCAGTCCGTCGGTCAGGTAGGAAGCGCTGCTGCCTTCTGCAAGGGCTGTGGCACTCACTTCCGCTTCGGGCGCGATGTTTGCATATCCTGATGCAAACTCAGGCAGAGGCTGCACGCCCGTCGTGGGGCCGTTGGCATACATGATGTCGAGCGCATTCCCCTCTTCATCTTCGATGGTGATCCATTTGATCTCATCAATTGCTACGTGGCGGGAGGAACCGCCCGCTGCCACCGAGTTGTGTGCGTGATAGACGATGTAGTCGTTGCCGCCCGCCGAGAGGATCGTGCTGTGGCCCGTGCCCGAAACATCATCGCGAAGGGAGGCGTCCGTCGAAAGGAGGATGCCGCCCTCGGCTTCCGAGAGCTTACGGAATTCGCCGAGCGGGCTGTCTCCCACTGCCTGGCAGACCTGATACGTCTTATCCTGATAGCTGTTGACGGAATAGGTAAGATAATATTTCCCGTTATGTTCGGTCATCCATGCCGCTTCGTTGACGCTTGTATTGGCCTCGTGCGCAACATCCCGTTCTGCCGACGAAGGCGTCGAATAGCCCGGCTTTGTCAGGATGGTGAGCGAATCGTAATCGGGATCAAGCCAGTTCTTCATGCGCATGCCCATGATATAGGAGCCGGCAGACGTATTGAAGTAGAGATATTTTTCGTCCGTCTTTTCATCGACATAGGGGTGGAAGTCGATCGCCCGCAGGAGGCTGCTCGTATCGTCAAGCCCTGCGATGCCTGCCTGTTCCATGGCGTCCGCCATCAGATAGGGATCGAAAGTCATGTAGCGCTGGAAGTAATACTCGTTGTTTTCCTCGATGTCCGCAATATCCTTCAGCGGCGTTCCGTCCGGGGCGCGGTATGTTTCGATATGGTCGACCAGCGTGAACGGACCGCGCGGCGAATCGCTCTCCGCCACATAAGGGATATAGGTATAGGCGGTGTCGGCAGGCGACGCGCTGAAGAACAGATACCACTTGCCCTCTTCAGCGTCGTAGACGACTTCGGGCGCCCAGGAGTCCATGCTCACCGCGCTTCCTTCGGGTGTCGTAAGATCGCGGTACAAAAAGGCATAGCCCACCCCTTCCCAGTTGACGAGATCGTTGCTTTTCCAACAGAAGAAGCCCGTATTGCCGGTAGTCCCATATAAAAAATAGCTGCCGAAATCAGGGTCGTCCGCGTCTTCCACGCAGACCACACACGGGTCGGCAACATCAACTTTTCTGTCGTTTCTGTAAAATAAGTTCTCGTTGATCGTACTTAACGTTCCGCCCTCGGTATAGGACGTTTCGTCGTAGTATGATAGTTTGACCAAGTTTTTCCCTTCACTGCATCCGGCGGCAAAAGCGGTGACGGCTATGGCCGCGGCCAGTCCTATTGAGATCAGGATGCGTTTCACAATATTTCCTCCTTAGGATTTTCTATCCTGCGATTTTATTATAGCATTGTCATTGTGAAAAAAGATAGAATGTGAAGTCATAAAAATTGTATTTGCGTACAAAGATGAAAGAAACGATACGCATTTTTGTTCAAATCTGCTATAATTGCAGACAAGGAGAAAGACGGAATGGATTATCCCGAGACCTTGCCCAAGCACCCCAAAACAGAATCATTCAATTTGAACGATCCGCGCTTTACGCTCAGGAGCAAACTTGCCTATTACCACAACGACGAGTTCCCTCTTCTCATGCACAAGCATGACTTTTATGAACTCAACATCATCGTCGAAGGGACGGGCAGGCATTATTTGAAGAATAAGAACCTGCCCGCATCGCCGGGTGCCGTGTTTGTCATCCCCCCGCGCGTATCGCACGGCTATTGGATGGAAAACGACGAAGGCAGCATCTTCCATCTGCTCGTCGACCAGAAGCTGTTGCAAAAGCATTCTTCCGACCTCAACAGCTTTGACGGTTATTCCCTGCTCTTTGAAACAGAGCCCGAACTGCGCAAGCACATCTCGTCGGAGAGCTTTTTCCTGCGGCTTGATCCTCTGCATCTCAAGATGCTCACCAATCAGATGGATAATCTCATCTCCCTTTCGCACATGCGGAAGCACGAGGTGCTCTTTGAAACGTATGCCGTCGGTCTCATTTTCTATCTGTCGGCACTGATGGAAAAGCAGTTCAACACCTCCGCCATCAATTCGGATAAGAAAAACTATATCTCCATCGTCAATTCCACCAATTATATGAAGCAGCATCTTTCCGAGGCGTTCTCGCTCGAGGACCTCGCTCACAACGCTATGGTATCGCGGACGTGTTACATCGAGAAGTTTAAGCATCTTTTCAAACTTACCCCTTTCGAGTACATCCGCAAGCTGCGCGTCAACCATGCGCTTGAGCTGCTCTCATCCACCGACCTCTCGGTCGCCGACATCGCTCAGGCATGCGGGTTTTCCGATTCCGCGCACATGATCAAGGTCTTTAAGGAAGACACGGGACTCACGCCGACTGCCTACAGGAGATCGGTGCGGAACAAGGAAGCGGTTTCGGCATCTGACAACGCAGCGGACAAAAATAAGGAGAAAGCTGTATGAAAAACATGGACCATCCCGAACGCAAAGCGGCGCGGTCATACGATCTGCCCGGCCGCAGCCGCACATTTACCGATATCGTTTACAGCGGCGAAGGAAACGCGGCGGAAAAATATGCCGCCCTGACAAAGGCGGAGCATATGTTCGATCCGCCCGCGCCCGAATTCGATCTCTTTATCGGCGAGATGCACGGCCATACCCGCCTTTCGGACGGCGATCCTTCCATCGACGATTATTTTATCAACCTGCGCGATGTCGCCAAGGTGGACTTTGCCGCTGTCTCCGACCACGACCACGGCGGCGTAGGCAAGCCCGAGCTTTGGGTGGGCTCTCCTTCCAAGTGGGATATGATCCGTGAGAAGGTCAAGGAGTACAATGAGCCCGGCAAGTTCACTACTATTTTGGCATATGAGCGCGATTCCTACCCCTACTACAACAATATGATCGTCTATTATAAGAGCCATGACGGCGAGATGATCCGCGGCGTCCGCGACGGGGAGATCACGGCAGAAGAACTTCGCGATGCTCTCTCGCGCGACGACATCCTTTTGATCCCGCACGACACTTATTATCTCTCGGCGGGGGCCGATCTGTCTCGTATTCCGCTTTCCCTCCTGACGCCCCTGATCGAGATCTATTCGCGCGGCGACGCTGCCGAATACATGGGCAATCCCGCCAACGGGCAGGACTCTCTCTGCGAGGGCGGCTGGTGGCAGGATGCCTTAAAGCGCGGCGCGCACATGGGCTGTATTGCGGGCGCGGATGATCATTTCTGCAAGAACGGGCTGATCACGGATGCCCCCTACCCTTTCAATTATCCCGGGCTTACGGGCGTTTGGGCGAAGGCAAATACACCGGAGGCTATTTTTGATGCGCTCAAGGCACGACGCTGCTACGCTTTCATGGGCGGAAGGGTCTCTGTCGATTTCCGCATCAACGGCCATTGGATGGGCGAAGTCTTTACGTCCTCTCCCGATGCCGATCGTACCGTTTGGTTCAATGTCTCTGCCGATGCTCCTGTCAAGAAGGTCACCGTCGTCAAGAATTGCCGCGATTATCTCATCTTCAAGCGTGAAAGCGCCCTGTTCTTTGACTACCGCCGCGAACAGGCGGAAGACTGTTATTATCTGCGCATTGAGCTGGAAGGCGGCCGGTACGCTTGGACGAGTCCCGTATGGATCAAGACGCCCGATGACACCGAACAATAAAGGACGCCGCTGCTGTTCCGGGCTGTCCCGCACAATATCTTACGCTCATCCGTTTGTTTTCTTTTTTTGACAGCAAAACCGCTGCCGCGCAACTGCGCGGCAGCGGTTTTGCAATATCTCTCGGCTGATGATATATCAGAGAGGAGCAATTTTTAGAGGAGCGCCTTGTAGAGGGCGATGATGTCCTCTTTCGTGGGATCCTTGGGGTTGCCGGGACGGCACGCATCGTCCATTGCGGACTGTGCGAGGAAATCGAGGTCCTCTTCCTTGACAATGTTTTTAAGATCCTTCGGGATGCCGACGTCTTCGGAAAGCTGCTTGACGGCCGCGACGGCTGCCTTTCTTGCATCTTCGAGGCTCATTTCGTCGACGCCTTCTACGCCCATCGCCTTGGCGATGTCGCGGTACTTCTCGCCCGTAGCTTCCGCGTTATATTCCATGACGGTGGGAAGCAGGATGGCGTTCGCAACGCCGTGAGGGGTATCGTACAGCGCACCGAGAGGGTGTGCCATGGAGTGCACGATGCCGAGGCCGACGTTGGAGAAGCCCATGCCCGCGATATACTGACCGAGCGCCATGCCCTCTCTGCCTTCGGGGGTGTTGGCGACGGCGCCGCGCAGGTTCTTCGAGATGATCTCGATGGCCTTCAAGTGGAACATATCGCTCATCTCCCAGGCGCCCTTCGTGATGTAGCCCTCGATGGCGTGGGTGAGCGCGTCCATACCGGTCGCAGCCGTGAGGCCCTTGGGCATGGAGCTCATCATATCGGGATCGACGACGGCGACGACGGGGATATCGTGCACGTCGACGCAGACCATCTTGCGGTTCTTTTCCGCATCCGTGATGACGTAGTTGATGGTGACTTCCGCCGCGGTGCCTGCCGTCGTGGGAACGGCGATGATGGGCACGCACTTATTTTTGGTGGGAGCGACGCCCTCGAGCGAGCGGACATCGGCGAATTCGGGGTTGGCGATGATGATGCCGATCGCCTTTGCGGTATCCATCGAGGAGCCGCCGCCGATGGCGACGATGCAGTCTGCACCGCTCTTCTTGAACGCCTCCACGCCCGTCTGCACGTTCTCGATCGTAGGGTTCGCCTTGATCTGCGAATAGATCTCGTAAGCGATGCCGGCGTTTTCGAGGACGTCGGTCACCTTCTTGGTGACGCCGAACTTCAGAAGGTCGGGGTCGGAGCAGACGAAGCACTTTTCAAAGCCCCTGCCCTTGACTTCGGTCGCAATTTCTTGGATCGCGCCCTTGCCGTGATAGCTCGTTTCATTGAGTACAAAACGGTTTGCCATAATGAACTGATCTCCTTATCAATAATTTCTTTCAGTTTAGCACATTTGTGCGATTTTGTCAAAGGTCGAGGAAATCTTTGCGGTAGTCGATGCCGAAGAGATCGACGAGCTTGACCATATCCTCGTCCTTGATGGTGTTAACGCGGGGAAGATGCGCCGTGAGCATATAGATCTGCGCGGCCTTTTCCACCGTCTCGATGAGGCCGAACGTCTCGTCGAGCGTCTTGCCTGCGCCGTAGATGCCGTGCATCGCCCAGACGACGAGGCGGAAGCTCTTCATCTTTTCGGCGGTCGCCTTGCCGATCTCAGCGGTGCCGCAGAGCATCCAGGGAAGCACGCCCACGCCTTCGGGGAAGACGACGATGCACTCCGTGCACATTTCCCAAAGGGAGTGCGTGAACTTCTTTTCGTCAAGCTCATGCACATAGTTCATCGCAAGCGTGTTCGTGGGGTGCGAGTGCATGACGACGCGGTTTTCGGGATCGACGGAAAGGCGCGCGATGTGGCTCATCATGTGCGCGGGGAATTCGGAGGTGGGCCTGCCGCCGTCCTTGTAGCCCCACAAAAGTTCGACGTTCTTCCCGCCCTTGCCGATGCGGACGATGCCGAGGTTGGTCTCGGGGTCCTTTTCCACGTTCTTGAAGTACTTGCCCGTGCCCGTGACGATGAAGATCTTGCCTTCGAGCGGGGAAGCGTCGAAGTCCACTTCGTTGACGCCCATGAGCGGGATGACGCGCTCCACCTTGGAAAGGTCGAGATATTCCGAAACTTCCTCTTCCTTCAGAAGATAGCTGATGTTGCCGCCGTTTCTCTCGTCCCAGCCGAGGCGGTACATGTTGGCGGTCGTTTCACACATTTCGCGCACGAAGGGCGCAGTCATGATATCCTTCATTTTCTTTCCTCCAGGATGGTTTTTTCATAGTCGCAGACGGTCTCAAAGTAATTTTCGTCGAGGCCGCACTCTTTGAGGTACTCTGCCCACACATCGCCGAAGGGCAGCATCTTCACGCGCTCCTGGAGATACATGAGACGGGTGAACTCCCCTTTCTCCTGCGCTTCCTTCATGGCGGTATTGGGAAGGAGCAGCGCGTAGAGGAGCGCCTTCTCAACGGAACGCTCGCCCGTCACCCAGGCAAAGACGCGGTTGATGGAAGCGTCGAAGTAGTCGAGCGCGATCTTGACCTTGTCGAGCGCGTCGTTTCTCACGACTTCCTTCATGATCTCTTTGAGCTCGTCCTCGAAGATGACGACGTGGTCGGAGTCCCAGCGGACGGGGCGGGAGACGTGCAGCGCCACTTTATCGTAGAAGGTGAGCATCGAGGGGATCTTGTCGGAGACGACTTCGGTGGGATGGTAATGCCCGTTGTCGAGGAGCGAGCAGATGCCGCGCGTTGCCGCGTAGTTCTGGCAGAATTCGTTGCTGCCCACCGTGTAGCTCTCGACGCCGATGCCGAACACCTTGCTCTCGATGGCGGGGATGACCCACTCTTTGTCGTAGCCTTCGAGCATTTCGTCGAGCGACTGCGCGTATCTCTTGCGGGGTCCGAGGCGGTCTGCGGGGACGTCCTTATAGCCGTCGGGGATCCAGATGTTGACAAGGCAGGGGCTGCCCATCTCTTTGCCGAGGTAGGCCGCGATCTCCATGCAGCGCTTGCCGTGCTCCACCCAGAACTTTCTCGTCTCTTCGTCGGGCGAGGAGAGGGTGAGCCCGTCCTTCATCTTGGGGTGCGCGAAGAAGGTTGGGTTGAAGTCGATGCCGTCATAGCCGTTATCCTTTGCGAATTTCACCCACGGTGCGAAGTGCTTGGGCTCGTACTTGTCGCGGTCCACTTTGCCCTTGTCCTCGCCGAGGAAGGCGTAGCTCGCATGCACGTTGATGCGCTTTTTGCCGGGCATCAAGGAGAGCGCGAACGCATAGTCCTTGAGGAGTTCTTCGGGCGTCCTTGCGCGGCCGGGATAATTGCCCGTCGTCTGGATGCCGCCCGTCAGGCTCTCCGCGCCCTCGAACCCGAGGACGTCGTCGCCCTGCCAGCAGTGGACGGAGATCGGCACGTTTTTGATTGCCGCGATCGCCGCATCCGTGTCTACGCCGAAGGCGGCATAGGCCTGTTTTGCTTCCTGATAGCTCATTGATTTTCCTCCGATAAAATTTGATTTTGACCCATATCGGGTTTATTTCATCTGAATTTTCAGATTGCCGAGGGCGGTCGCCTCGACGGGGATGGGCTTGACTTCCACGCCGCACACTTCTTGGGCAAGTTCGTTGAGCCAGACATTCTTGGCGCCCCCGCCCACGATATACAGCGTTTTGACGGGCTCCCCCGTGCACCCCGCAAGCTGTTCGAGCGCCTTTTTGTAGCCGAGCGCGAGGCTCCTGTGTGCGCAGCGGAAGTAGTCGCCGAATTCTTTGGGACCCTTCCCTTCGGGGAATGCGCTGTCGAATGCTGCCTTCATGCTCTCGGGCGCAAGGAACCGCTCATCGTTGACGTCTACAAGGCCGTCAAAGCTGCTCTCCTTGCCCGCGTACATGGCTTCGTCGAAGGTCTTTTCGGGGCACAGCTCCGCCTTTAAGCGGTTGATGACCCACATGCCCATGATGTTTTTGAGAAAGCGGATATAGCCGACGCCGCCCTCGTTCGTAAAGTTTGCCTTGCAGGCGGCAGGGGTGCAGATGGGCTCTTTGGCGCGGATGCCGAGCAGCGACCAGGTGCCGCTCGAAAGATATGCCCCCTCCTGCATGGGGATGCCCTCAACGGCGCTTGCCGTATCATGCGAGGCGCAGAGGATGACCTTGGTGTTCCCCCCTACCTCGGCTTGAATTTCGGGAAGCAGTCCGCCGAGTTCATATCCGGGCTGCACGATCGCGCCGAACAAAGTTTCGGGCAGGCCAAGCGTCCGGATGAGCTCCTTATCATATTCGCCCGTCTTTGCATTGACGAGCCCCGTCGTTGTCGCGTTGGTGTATTCGTGCGCGCTGGCGCCCGTGAGCTTATAGGAAAGATATTCGGGGATCATCAGAAACCCTGTGACGCCCTCAAGCCTTCCCTGCATCCTGTCGTCGGTGAGCTGATAAATGGTATTGAAGGGCTGAAATTGGATGCCCGTGCGTTCATACAGCGTTTCGAAGGGCACTTTGGCGTGTACCGCCTCGATGGCTTGCTTGGTCCTGCCGTCGCGGTAGGCGTAGCAGGGGCGCACTTCCTCTTCTCCTTTGAAGAGCACATAGTCGACCGCCCAGGTGTCGATCGCAAGGCTCTCGATCTGAGGATGCTTTGCAAACGCCGCCCTGATGCCCGCTTTCACATGGGAAAAGAGCGCGTCGATATCCCAAACGAGATGCCCGTTCTCTTCCTTCACGCCGTTGGGAAAGCGATAGACTTCCTCCGTTTTAAGCTTCCCCTCTTCTTCGTGGCCGACGATGTGCCTGCCGCTCGAAGCGCCGATGTCGATCGCAAGAAAGTATTTCATGTTTTGTGTCTCCCTTATCGTTTGATCCTATTATAGCACGCTTTTCAGATGAAACAAGGACGTAATTTTTGCTTTTTTCCGCCCTCACTTGACATTTTTCGAATTTTGTGTTAAGATGAACATATGGACAGCGCCATCATCGGACAACTCTCCCGCCTCACGCGCGAGGAGCAGGATATTTTACGCGGCAAATCGCTGCAGCGGGGCGATTATACCACTTCCGACCGCTTCATCGTCAACAGCGCCAAATTTCTCGAAGGGAAGGAGCTCGATCTCCGTCCGCACACGCGGTTTGTCGATTTCCCCGAACACGGGCATGACTATCTCGAATTCATGTACGTCTATGCGGGGCGCATTTCGCACGTCATCGGGAAAGAGGTCATCACGCTGGAGCGCGGCGATATCATCTTCCTCAACCGCCATGCCCGCCATTCCATCAAGCGGGCGGGGCAGGAGGATATCGGCATCAATTTTATCGTGTCGGATGCTCTTCTCCGCGTCATCTTCCGCCGCGTGAGCAACAACCCCGTGATGAGCGGCTTTCTTTCGGGCAATTTCGACGACGGCGGCGAAGCGGAATATCTCTTCTTCCGCACGCAGAATAACTTCCCCATCCGCAATCTGATGGATAATCTCATCTACGCCGTCGTCAAGGGCACGCAGGAGGTGTACGCGGGGCTTGTCGAACTGCTCTTTTCCTATCTCGCCTACTACCGCGAAACGCTCGTCAACGCGCTCCGCGTCTCCTCGCCCGATGCAAAGCTCAGGCGCGCCGTTTCGGAAGTTTTGGAGCGCTCCTATCCCGATGCGACGCTTTTCGGGCTTTCTGTATCACTCGGCTACACGGAGGCCTATCTTTCCCGCCGCATCCGCGAAGTGTTCGGCAAGCCCTTCCGCCTTCTGTTGCAGGAGTACCGCCTAAAAGCGGCGGAAGAACTCCTTCGCACCAGCCGCCTTCCTGTCGAAGAGGTCATCCGCGCCGTGGGCTACGAGAATACGAGCCACTTCTACCGCGCCTTTCAGGAGCTTTACGGCGAGACCCCGCACAAGTACCGCAAGAACCACGCTGCCCTCTGATGCAAAAAAGCCTGCCCCGCGGCGGGCTTTTTTGTACGGGAAGAGACGGCGCAAACGCCGTCTCCCCCATTGCGATCGGTTTGGCACTAAGTCGCCGCTCAATCTTTGAAGATCTTATCGTAAAGCCAAATAAAGAGGTTGAGTACGATCACAAACGCTGCGATCAAGAAACAGCCGATCAGGCAAAATGTGTACATCCCTTCAAAAGTAACATATTTTTCCTGCAAGATTGGAATATATACATTTATCATTTCATAAAGGCATGCGATCGTCTCCGCCAACAGATATAAAACGAATAGGCTGACTGCTGAAACAACAATTTTCTTTTTTGTCGTTTTTTTCATAAGACGCTCCTTTCAATATTACTTATTGAGAATACCATAAAAAACAGTGGTTGTATTTCAAAAAACATTGTATTTATTGCAGAATTTTGATTTTATTTCAACTTTTCTATTTTTCATCAAAAAGACCCGCCTTGCGGCGGGTCGGGATTTTGATTATGTTTTCATATCAAAGCTGCGGCCAAAGGGTATCATAGATGGCGCGGAAGATGAGCGGCACATGGTGGCTTTCGGAAACGACGGTAATAACAGCGTCTTTTTCGGGGAAGACGATGGAAAGCTGCCCGTTTTTGCCGTCTGCGCGGAAGGAGTTCTTCTCCCCCATCCAGAAAAAATACCCGTAAGGAGCAGCCGACTGCGGGCGGGTGCACTCTTGAAGCCAGCCCTCGTCGATGAGCTGTCTTTCCTCCCACTTCCCCTTTTGCAGCAGAAGCATGCCGAAACGGTGCAGTTCGGAAAGGGTGAGCATGAGCCCGCTCGAGCCGAACGTATTGCCCAAGGGATCGGCTTCCCAGGTCGGGCGCTTGATATTGAGCGGGGCGAACAGGCGGGGCGTCAGGTATTCCACAAGATCGCACCCCGCGCGTTTCTGCACGAGCATCCCCGCAAGGTACGGCCCTGCGTTGCTGTAAATAAAGGTGCTCCCGGGTCCATGCACGAACGGGATGGAAAGCGCCAGCTTCACCCAATCATCTTCTTCGTAGAGCGGGCGGTAAGGGCCCATGAGCTCCGCCTTTTCCTGCCCGAGGCACATGGTGAGAAGATCTCTCACCTTCGCCTTTTTCAGGTTTTCGCCGCATTCGGGCGGCAGGCTTTCCGGGAATGCTTCGGTGAGCGACTCGTCGATGGAAAGAAGCCCCTCGCTTTGCGCAAGCCCCACGGCGCAGGCAACAAAGCTCTTGGACGCGGAATAGACGTTGCGCCGCACTTCCTCGTCCCACGTCGCATGGATGAGTTCTTTTCCCCCTTGCGAGACTTTGAGCCCGAGAACGCCCGTGAGCCGCGCAACTTCGTCGAAATATTTGATATCCATAACATAAGCCCCCTTTGCTCTATCCTACCACAGAGCGGGGGCGTTTGTCAAGTTCAGTTGTGTTTGGTATGCGATTTGAAGATGACCGACATAAGGAAGGAAAAGACGATGGCGGCGGTCACGCCCGCGCTTGCCGCCGCGAGCGAGCCCGTCAGCGCCTGAAACAGCCCCTGTTCCGCTCCCTCCATCGCGCCGTTTGCAAGCAGATACCCGAACCCGCAGATGGGTACCGTCGCCCCCGCGCCTGCGAATTCGACGAGCGGCTGATAAAGCCCCAGCGCGGTGAGCCCGATCCCGATGAGCATGAAGAGGACGAGGATCTTGCCCGAGGTGAGATCGGTGAGATTGATGACGACCTGCGCAGCCGTGCAGATGAGCCCGCCCACCGCAAACGCTTTCAGAAACATGAGAACGATCTCGATGTATTCCATATAATGTTCTCCTTATCCGGGCGGGAATTCCCGCCTTACTGTTGATAGAAAAAGTTACGCTTCAAGCGTGACGGCATGCGCGATGCAGGGGATGCTCTCCCCCTGCCCCGAAGAAACCGTGGAAAGGAGCGCGCCCGTCGCCACAAACAGCACGCGTTTGAGCTGCCGCATGCGCATCTTTTCGAAGAGATAGGAACAGAGCACGAGCGCCGAACAGCCCGCGCCGCTGCCGCCCTGGTATTCGTCTTCGATGACATTATAGACGATCTCCCCGCAGTCCACATGATTGGAGGAGATGTCTACCCCCTTTTCGCGGGTCAGGTCTTTTAAGATGCGGCTGCCGAGCGCGCCCAGATCGCCCGTGACGATGAGATCGTAATCTTCGGGCGTTTTGCCGCTCTCCTTCAAGTGCGCTATGATCGTATCCGCCGCCGCGGGCGCCATAGCTGCCCCCATGTTGTTGACGTCCGTCACGCCGAAATCGACCACTTTGCCGATCGTCGCGCCCGTCACGGCAATGCCGTCTCCCTCTCTTGCAAGCAGGGCGGCGCCTGCGCCCGTCACCGTCCATTGCGCCTGCGGCGGGCGGATGCAGCCGAGCTCCAACGGATAGCGGTACTGCCGTTCGGCGGAAGCAAAGTGGCTGCCCGTCGCGGCAACGGCGTAAGAAACATGCCCGCCGTCCAAAAAGACCGCCGAGAGGCAAAGACTTTCCGCCATCGTCGAGCATGCGCCGTACACGCCCAGGAACGGGATATCGAACTCCCGCGCCGCAAAGCTTGCCGAAATGATCTGATTGAGAAGATCGCCCGAGACGAGCAGCCCGATATCCTCCCTTCGGAGCCTGCCCTTTTTGATGGCGCCGTCGATGACGTGGATGAGCATCTTGCACTCCGCCCGCTCATACGTCGTTTCTCCGAACATATCGTCTTTGAGCAACGTGTCGGCATATTTTCCGATGATGCCCTCGCTCTCCTTCGTGCCCGCGACAGAACTCACCGAAACGATCTTCGGCCGCGTTTTGAATGTGATGGTCTGCCCGCTCATTGCTGATACTTTGCGCTTATTTCCCGGGAAGTATGCATTTTCATTCCTGTTTGCAGGGGAAACAAAAAATAATCGGCTCCAAATGTGAAAATTATTCGCCCATATTGTTTACTACTTGCAAATTTTCGTGTATAATGGACTCATATGTATCCGAAACCGCGTTTCTCGGGCAAACGGCTCGCCGTATTGGGGGTGCTTGCGGCGCTTTCGCTCGCCGTCCACACCATCGAATCGGCATTCCCGCCCCTCTTCGGCATCCCGGGGGCAAAGCTCGGGCTATCCAATCTCTTTTCCATGCTGGCGCTCGTCGTTTACGGCCCGCTCGATGCCTTCTGTATCCTGCTTGCAAGGACGCTCCTCGGCGCTTTGATCGGAGGGAGCGCTTCCTCGCTCCTCTTTTCGCTCTCGGGCGGCGGCGCGGCGCTGCTTGTCTCCATCCTGCTCATTTATTTTGCCGTGCCGCGGGTGAGCTATCTTGCCGTCAATGTCGCGGCGGCGGTCATTCACAACATCGTGCAGGTCGCCGTGTTTGTATGGGAGACTTCCACGCTTGCAAACTTCTCCCTTCTTCCCTACTTTGCCCTCGTCGGCGTGCTTTCGGGTGCTGCCGTCGCGGCGGTCGGGCTGCTGCTATTCAAGCGCATCCCCGAACGCATCTTTTATCCCGATCATAAATCATCCGATCCACCAGGAGGTATTTCTTGAAAGCGATCCAAGGCAAACGCCTGTTTGCGGGCATCCATCCGCACGGCAGGAAACAACTTTCGAGCGGAAAGCCCCTCGAACAGCTCCCCCCGCCCGAGGAAGTGTGCATCTCCCTTTCGCAGTCGCTGGGGCGCCCCGCCCTGCCCTGCGTTGAGAAGGGCGCCAAGGTAAAACGCGGCGAGTGCATCGCAAAAGCAGACGGGGCCATTTCTTCCGACGTCTTTGCGAGCATCGCGGGCGAAGTCACCGACATCCGCACGATGACGGCGCAGGGCGGCGGCGAAGAGACCTTCCTCGTCATCCGAGCCGACCATAGCGGCGAAGAATTCCGGTTTCCTGCCCTTTCCGACCCTACGCCCGAAGAGATCAGAGCCCGCGTGAAAGAATGCGGCATCGTGGGTCTCGGCGGCGCGGGCTTCCCGACTGCGGTCAAGCTCTCCCCTCCCTGCCCCGTCGATACCCTCATCTTAAACGGTGCGGAGTGCGAACCCTACCTCACCTGCGATCACAGGCTCATGCTCGAATTTACCGATGAGATCGTCCGCGGCGCGCGCTATCTGAAGCAGGCGCTCGACTGCAAGCGCATCATCATCGGCATTGAAGATAACAAGCCCGATTGCATCTCTGCGTTCGAACGCTATCCCGACATCGCCGTCGTCCGTCTTCGCAAGCAATACCCGATGGGCGGCGAGAAACAGCTCGTCTATTCCGCAACGGGCAGGAAGATACGCCCCGGGAAGCTCCCCGCCGATGCGGGCGTCGTCGTGCAGAACGTCGCGACCGCCTTTGCGGTCTCAGAAGCCGTCGAACAGGGCAAGCCGCTCTATGAGCGCGCCGTCACTGTATCGGGCGGAGCGGTCAATGAACCAAAGAACGTCTGGACGCCTGTGGGGACGCCGCTTTCTGCGCTCGTCTCGTTTGCGGGCGGCGAGAAGACCTCTCCTTCCAAGATCGTTCAGGGCGGCCCCATGACGGGCATCGCGCTCCCTTCCTATGATTTTTACACGCACAAGACGACTTCGGGCGTGCTGCTGCTCGATGAGAAGGAAGCTTCCCTTTCGGAGCCTTCGCCGTGTTTGAGCTGCGGCAAATGCGCGGATGCCTGCCCCATGCATCTCATGCCCATGCAGACGGACTTTTATGCCGAGGCGGGAGATTATGAGGCGGCGGCAAAGCAGGGCGGCGCGCTTCACTGCATTGAATGCGGCGTCTGCGCCTATGTGTGCCCCGCCCGCCGTCCGCTCATCCAGAGCATCCGCAAGACCAAACAGGAGATGAGGAAAAAATGACAAAGCAAGCGGAACAAACAACTCAGGTCGCCGTCTCCGTTCCTCCCCACATCCGCGGGAGGCGCACGACGCGCGGCATCATGCTCGACGTCGCCATCGCGCTTCTGCCTTCGGCGGTGATGGCATGCGTCTATTTTCATCTCTATGCCCTCATGCTGCTCCTTGTGTGCGTCGCGGGTGCGGTCGCAACGGAGTTCGTCTATTATTTCATCGCAAAAGGCGGATTTACAAAGAAATGCAGCCGTGCGGGAGAGGTCGTAAAGAGCTGGGCGCGGCAGTTCGACTGTACTTCCGTCGTCACGGGGCTCATCTTAGCACTCATTTTGCCCGCTTATACCAAGTGGTATGAAGCGCTGCTCGGCTCGGTGTTTGCGATCGCGCTCGTGAAGATGCTCTTCGGCGGCACGGGCAAAAACCTCGTCAACCCTGCGGCGGCGGGGCGCGTCTTCCTCTTTATCAGCTTTTCGCTCTCGGCGGGCGCTCTGCTCGTCGACGGCACGCTGACGACGGGCTCCACCTATCTTTCGGGCACCCTGCTTTCGCAAGGCGCGCTCTCGGGCGGCGCCTCCTATCAGGAGACCATCGAGCTCTCGCTTTTGCAGCTCTTCCTCGGTAACGGCGTTGCAACGGCAGCCATCGGCGAAACGTGCAAGGCGGCGATTTTCGCGGGCTATCTCTATCTCGTCGTCCGCAAGGTCATCAAGTGGTGGCAGCCGCTCCTTTGCATCGCGCTTTCGGGCTTTGTTTCGGTATGCCTTGCCGCAACGGGCGGCACGTTCGATATCACGCTCTTCCCCGATTACTGCCTTTCGGGCGGGCTCGTGTTCGGCGCGGTGTTCATGGCGACGGACTATGTCACTTCCCCCAAAGGTACTTATGGGCAGCTCGTCTATTATGTGGCGCTGGCACTTCTCACAGCGATTTTGCGGCACTTTACCCACATCGAGATCATGTCCTTCACCATCCTTCTGATGAACCTTGTGACGCCCCTCATCGATACCTACATCGTGCGCAGGCCCTTCGGTTATAAGCGGGAGAAGAAGGCAAAGGAGGCAGTCAGATGAGCGCGAAGTCCTTCTTCAAGAGCACTGCTTTCAAGTGCATCGTCGTGCTTCTCTCCATCGTCCTTTTATGCTCCGTCTTCCTCACCATCTGCAATGCGCTCTTTTATGTCTCGGATGAGGAGCGGCTCAACCGCGCACTCTCCGAACTGTATGACGGCGAGAGTGTGACGACGGAGCTTGCGCCCGGGGCGGATGCTTTGGGAGACGGCGAAGAGGTCGGCCGCGCGGTCATCCTCGCAGCCCGCACCGTCACGAGCGACAATCATGCGGGCGACTGGCTCATCCAGGTCAAGGGGCTCGACGGCTATCAGAGCGGCACCGTGACCTGCTGGGTGGTCATCGAGACGCAAGAAAATGCCGTTTCGGGCGTGGGCGCCGTCTCCATCTCCTCCAACGAGGGGCAGTCGTACATCGGCAAGATCACGCAGGAATTTTTGAACGGGTTCTCGGAAAATTTCACGGGCGAAGCTTATCCCGACGGGATGATCTCGAGCGGTGCGACAAGATCTTCGACCGCCATAAGAAACGCCGTGAACGGCGCGCTCGATTATGTCAGCAATGCGCTCGAAGAGAGCGGGGAGGCGGAACATGAATAAGTATAAAAAGATCTTTTTAGACGGCGTTATCTTTTCCAACCCCACCTTTGTGCTCGTGCTCGGCACCTGCCCGACGCTCGGGCTCATCTCTTCTGCCATGTCCGCAATGTCGATGGGTCTTTGCATCATCGTCATTCTGACACTCAGCAACGTGCTCATCTCGGCGATGAGAAAAGTCATCCCCAACGAGGTGCGCATCCCCTGCTATATCGTGCTCATCGCAACGCTCGTCACCCTCCTTCGCATGGTGCTCGAAAAGTTCCTGCCCGATATTTACAGCGCGCTCGGCGGGTTCTTGGCGCTTATCGTCGTCAACTGCATCATTTTGGGGCGCGCGGAGGCGTTTGCCAACAAACACACCGTGCCCGAAGCCGCCATGGACGGCCTTGCAAACGGCATCGGGTTTACCTTAGCCCTCACCTGCATGGGCATCGTGTGCGAGGTCTTGGGCTCGGGCTCCCTCTTCGGGGCAAAGCTCTGGGATTTCAGCATCGCTCTCTTTGCGCAGCCTGCGGGCACCTTCATCATCTTCGGCCTCTCCATCGCCCTCTTCACCAAGGTGATGGACAGCGTGATGGGGAATGCACGGAGCAAGCGTCAGGCGGAAGAGGCAAGACGCGCATTTGAAGCGCGCCGCGGCGCCGCCGCAAAGGAGGCATAACTTATGGGAACCTTGATCGCAATCGTCCTTTCGGCAGTTTTGACCGATAACTTCATCACTTCGCAGACGCTCGGCATCTGCCCCTTCCTCGGCGTTTCCAAAAAGACGAGCTCCGCGCTCGGCATGGGCGTTGCCGTCTCCATCGTCATGGCGCTCGCAACGCTCGTCACCTACGCCCTCTACGAATACCTCATGGTGCCGTTGGGCATCGCGTTCCTCGAGATCATCGTCTTCATCTTCGTCATCGCCTCGCTCGTGCAGATGCTCGAAATGATCATCAAGAAGCTCTCCCCTTCGCTGTATAACGCGATGGGCATCTATCTTCCCCTCATCACGACCAACTGCGCCGTTTTGGGCGTTACGGAGATGGTCATCGGCGATATGAGTTCGGTCATGGGAGAAGCCGCGATGAACCTCGGCTGGGCGGTCCTCTATGCCTTCCTCGCGGGCATCGGCTTTACGCTCGTCATGCTCATCATGAGCGGGCTTCGCGAAAAGCTCAACCGCTACCGCGTGGGCAAGGCGCTTTCGGGCTTCCCCATCTCGATGGTGACGGCAAGCTTCATCTGCATGGCGTTCACCGTGTTCAGCTATATTGCGTGAGGAAAAGGATATGCAAAATTTACTTGTAACGCTCGGCACCGTCGATACCGAGACCTGGAAAACGGTCGGCTGGGTAGCGCTCATCATCGCCGTCATCGCCGTCGTCATCGTGCTCCTCATTTTGCTCGTCGGCAAGGTGTTCCGCGTGGACACGGACGAGAAAGTGACGAAAATCTTGGAAAATCTGGCGGGCGCCAACTGCGGCGGCTGCGGCTGTTCGGGCTGCAGCGGGTTTGCGCAAAAGCTCGCCTCGGGCGAGGGAGACCTTTCCGCCTGCCATGTGACTTCTCCCGAGGGGAAGGCGGAGATCGCCAAGCTCCTCGGCATCAAGCTCAAGGCGGAAGAGCGCACCGTTGCCGTCGTGCATTGCGCGGGTACTTCCGCCGTCCGCACCTTCCGCCCCGTCGGCGCTACGACCTGCGCGGAAACGGCTGCCCTTTTCGGCGGCGATAAACTGTGCAAGGAAGGCTGCCTCGGCTGCGGAGACTGCACGGCGGTGTGCACGGAGAGCGGCGTCCACGTTGAGGACGGCGTTGCTCAGATCGATGCGGATAAGTGCCTCGGCTGCGGCGCGTGCATCCTGACCTGCCCCAAGCACGTCATCGGCCGCATCCCTGCCTCTGCCCCTGTCTATGTGGCGTGCTCCTCCCATTGCAGGGGGAAGGAAGTCATGGCGGCGTGCGACGCGGGCTGCATCGGCTGCGGGCTGTGCGCCAAGAAGTGCCCTTCTTCCGCCATCACGATGAAGGACAACTTGCCATTCATCGATTATTCGAAGTGCACGGGCTGCATGACCTGCGTGGAAGCCTGCCCCAAAAAGGTCATCAAACCGCGGTTTGACGCCTGACGGCGCTTAAAATACGCGTAAAAATCAAATGAGAAAGGGCGCCGCCGCGGAAAAAATCCGCGGCGGCGCCCTTCCGTATCTTTTCTATTGCAATGTTCCGTCTGGATCCCGATCTCCTCCCATCGGCATCACGACGACGCCGTGCGGGATGCAGGAGACGGGCGCGGACGCCGTGTTTTCGATCGGGGGCATGTGGACGCAGTCCCGGCTCCACGAACAGTCCGCATCCGTCATATCCGCCCGCCGCGCTTTCGTGTCGACCGAAACGATGTTGGACCCCTCCTCCGTCGTGACGGTCACCAAAAGGAGATCGCCGTTTTCTTCCACGCGGACGCGGGATACGTCTTCGATCGTATAGCTCCCCTCTTCAAAATCGCAGAAAAAGACGCGCTCGTTCTTTACGAAGATCTCGACGCCCGAAAGCTGTTCCCGCCCGGGGAAAATGACAAAGCAAAGAAAGAGCGCCAAAAGGAGCAGCAGGATAAGGGCGTAGATGAGGATATCCCACCCCTTGAACCATGCGGCGCGTTTTGTCTGCTCCAGCTTTTCCCTGCTCATGCTATCCTCGTATCTGCCTTAAATCGAGACGGCCTCTTCGTATCCCGCGGCAAGCGTAAAACTTCCCTCGGGCGCGTTGGTATAGACGGTCAGCTTGTCTCCGTCGAGCACGACGAACCAAACGGTCTCGTCGAGGCTCTTCACAAACTCTTTGGCTCGCTCCTCGCCCATCGCCATGAGGGAAGTCGTCAAGGCGTCGCAGCGGGCGGCGCTCTTTCCGAGCACGGTCGCCGTCACGATCCCCGCAACGTTTTTGCCGTCTTCCACGTTGACGGGCATCATCGTCTCGGGGTCGATGATCTGGCTGTACCGCGTGCCGCCGATCTCATAGTAGAGCCCGTTGTCGGCGCTCGTCGAAAGGCAGGTATCCTGCACGTTTGCCGTAAGATAGCTGCCTCTTTCGCGGGGAGCCGCCACGGAGAGCTCGTAATAGGTGCGGTCCTCTTTGTATTTCCCGACCGCCATGCTGCTGCCGCTGAAACTGAAATAGCCGTACTCAAACGCCTCCGTAAGCTCCTTCACGCGGTCGCATGCATAACCTTTTGCGATGCCGCCGAAGTCCACTTTGAGGGTGTATCGGACGCCCTCTATCTCGACAGCCGCCCCTTCGGGTTTCTTCGCAAAATACCTTCCGTCCTCCTCCCAAAGCCCGATCAGGGGGAAAAAGCCGGAAAGCTCCGAGAAGGCGGAAAGCTGCACCTGCGTCGGCAGCGTGTCGGGCGCGGGTCCGCCCGACTGAAAGTTATAAAAGCCGTATGCCTCCACGCTGTGATAGACGGAAGGATCGTAACAGCCGCCCGTCTCTTCATAGAGCTGCTGCGCGAGGGAGAACACTTCATAAGCTGCGCGGTCGAGTTCCACCGTCTCCCCCGCTTCCGCCTCGTTGAAGGCATAGACGCAGGAGCCTTCCTCCGTCACGGAAAGGCTTTGTTCCAGCTTCTTTAAGAGCGTTTCCGTTTCCTCTGCGGCGCGCACGGCATCCTCTTCGGAGGGCAGTCCCTCCGCGCCCGAAAACAGCTTCAGATCTGCAGTCGTGCGGAAGAAGTACCTTCCCTGAAAGCCCTGCCAGCTGCCCGTATCGGCGCAGGAACTCAGGCAAAAAGTCCCCATCAAAACGGTCGCGGCGAGCAAGCTCGCCGCGACAAATTTTTTCTTCATATCAGAGGCAGTCGTAGGCGTACTGCGCGGCGCCGTACAGTCCCGCGTCGTTGCCGAGTTCCGCACAGCGGATATCGAGCGGCGCGTAGTTTTCCGAAACATACAGGCGGGGATAGACATAGTCGCGAAGAGGCTTCAAGAGCGTCTCCTTCTCCGCCGAAATACCTCCGCCCAGGATGAACGCCTGCGGGCGCAGGATGGCGGCGAGATTCAGGATGCCTTCGCCGAGGTTGGCGACAAATTCGCGGATGACCTTTTCCGCCGTTGCATCGCCCGCACGGAGCGCGTCGAACGCCGTTCTCCCGTCCACATCGTCGAGCGTCTTTGCAAATTCCCACATCTTGCTCGTAAGTTCCGCCTGCATATTCTCGCGGGTGATGGCGATGAGCGCGCGGGCAGAGGCGTACACCTCATAACAGCCCCGTCTGCCGCACGAGCAAAGCTTCCCGTTCTGATGGGTGACCATATGACCGATCTCCGCGCCTGCGCTCCTGAACCCTTCGAACAGCTTCCCGCCGAGGATGATGCCGCCGCCGATGCCCGTGCCGATCGTGATGAGCACGCTGTCCGAATAGTTCTTGCCCGCGCCGTACTTCGCCTCGCCGAGGGCTGCCGCATTGGCATCGTTGGTGACGAACACCTGCTTTCCCGTGCGCTCCTTGATGATGCGCGCGAGAGGAACGTCCTTCCAGGAAAAGTTGGTCCAGTTGACGACGGTGCCCGTCTTGCTGTCGATGACGCCGGGCGAGCCGATGCCGATCGCCTGCACCTTTTCAAAGGGGATGCCTGCATTTTCCGCAGTCTGCATCGCAAGCTGCGCAAGTTCGCCTGCCGTTTCTTCGGCGGAGCGGTCCGCCGACGTCTTGACGCGTGTTTTGCCGAGAAGTTCGCCGTCCTTTAAGACGGCACCCTTGGCGGACATGCCGCCCAAATCGATACCGATGATCATTTTGACTCCTTTGTCCACTTTGCATAAGGCAGTGCTTCCTTGCATCTTGCGATGAATTCCGCATTGTCCTTTGTCTTTTTCATGAGTTGAAGGATGTTCGCTTCATCCTCCGTAAGGCGCTTTTCCCGCAGTTTCTGCACGGCGGCGAGCTCCTCTTTGGAAAGGAGCAGTTCCTCCTTCCTGGTGCCCGAACGGACGAGATCGATGGCGGGGAAGATGCGGCGCTCGGAAAGTTCGCGTGAGAGCACGATATCCGCATTGCCCGTTCCCTTGAATTCCTCGTAGATGATATCGTCCATGCGGCTGCCCGTTTCGACGAGGACGGTCGCGATGATGGTGACGCTGCCCCCTTCTATCGTGTTTCTCGCCGTGCCGAAAAAGCGCTTGGGTTCGGTGAATGCGGCGGCGTCCAGCCCGCCTGTGAGCGTCTTCCCCGAACTTTCCGTCACATAATTGTATGCCCGCGTGAGCCGCGTGAGCGAATCGAGCAGCAAAACGACGTTCCTTCCGCTTTCGGCAAGGCGTTTCGCATGGGCGATCGCAAGTTTCGCGGCGCGGACATGGTGTTCCGCCTCTTCGTCGAACGTGGAAGAGACGATCATGCCGTCGCGCACGGCACGGCGGAATTCGGTCACTTCCTCGGGCCGCTCGTCGATGAGCAACACGATGAGCTCCACATTGGGGCGCATCCTGTCGCAGGCGGAGGCGATCTCTTTGAGGAGCGTCGTCTTGCCGGCTTTGGGCGGCGCGATGATGAGCGCCCGCTGTCCCTTCCCGATGGGCGAAAACAGGTCGATGACGCGCAGGGAAAGCTCTTTCCCCTTTTCCGAAAGCGGGATGCGCTGTTCGGGATAGCACGCCGTGAGCGCATCGAAGGAGCCGCGCTTTTCATGGTCTCCGCATGGGATGCCGTTGACGCTTAAAAGTTCCTGGAAGGCGGCAGCCTCCTCTTTTTCGGAAGGCTTTGCCGTACAGGCGACCAGATCGCCTTCGCGCAGTTTGTTCGAATGAATGAGCGGCGCTGCGATAAAGACATCGCAGCCGCTCGTCGGTTGGCAGTTTTTTGCGCGTAAAAAGCCGTATCCGCCCGACATCATCTCCAATATCCCCGTAAAGACGGGGCGGTCGTAGAAGGAAGTCTCCTTTTTTCCGCTGCTCACCGTCATGGTGGTGACGGGCCGTTCGATCTGCCGCTCGCGGACGAGCCGCATCTCTTCGAGACGGCGGATGATGGACGGGTCGAGATAATTTTGTTTGACGGGCGCCCCTTTCCCCGAAACGGGAACGGGATCCGCCCTCCCCATCAGAAGGTCGAGAAGCCCGTTGACGCAGGAAGGCTTCGTCTTACGGCATTCGGCGGGGATGCCCAGCTTGCGCCCGAGCGTGCGGAGCGTTTGAATGGAAAGAGTAGAAAGATATTCGCGGTACTCTTCCTCAAGCGTTTTTTCCGGCATGTTTGAAGCGCTCCATTAGAATGACCCGTGTCGTCTCTTCGTCGATATCGTCGCGGGTGAGTTCGATCTCGCTTGCGTCCAATTCCTCGACGTCTTCTTCCTCGAATTCGGAAAGGAAGGCATCGGGTTTATCGATATCCAGAGAGAGCCCCTTGGACTTGTAGTGCATGGGGATGACGATGGACGGCATGATGCGGTCCACATACTCCTTCGCCTGTTCCGCGTCGATGGTGTACTTCCCGCCGACGGGGATCAAAAGGACGTGTACGGGCAAAAGCATTTCGATGAGCGAGGAAGAACATTCTTCCCCCAGGTCGCCCAAATGGCACACTTCGATGCCGTCGAGGCGGAACTTGAAGATGAGGTTCTCGCCGCGCTCTTCGCCGTTTGCGTTATCGTGATAGCTCTTGACGGCGATGATCTCCACGCCGCCGACTTCGTACTGACCCTCTTTGTCCAGCACGATGGGTTTCCCGCCGACGCCCTTGACGTTGTTATGGTCGTAATGGCCGTGGCTGACGCTGACGACGTCTGCTTCGACGCGGGGCATCTTGAACCCGACGTCCCCGTAAGGGTCGGTCAGGATGCGCGTTCCCGTACTCTCGGTCAGCAAAAAGCAGGAATGTCCCAAATATCGTATTTTCATCTTTCCTCCGAACCCGGACAAACGCGGATGCTCAAAGTAAATTTTTGGGCGGGATCGCCCAGCTCATACTTCAAGGCAGCACTGTGAGTCTCTTCCCCCCGCATGAGGGAATAGAACTTTGTCCGAAGCGGAAGGCGCCCTTCATGCCCGCCTGCTTTCAGGCGCGCGAAGGTATCTTTCCCCCGTTCGAACCGCATGGAAAGGCTTTCCCGCTCCATCGTGAGCGCATCCTCCTCCATGAGAAGGAGAACGGCTTCCCCCTCGTGAGAATAGGAGACGGCGATGCCACGCTCCGTTGTCCGGAGCGTCCCCTTCGCACGGTAGAGAGAAAGACTTCCCTTGGTATGCGTTTTGATCTCGATCTCACAGTGTTCCACTTTGATCCGATCCTCACCATTATAAAGGATTTTTGTGCGTTTGTAAATAGGATTGTAACAAATTTTTCATTTTTCGCTGAAAAACTTGTCGTGTGCGAGCCGCCCTTCCCTGAGGAGCGCGCGCATCTTCTCCTTATCGTTCGAAGAAAGCGCGTCGCGGTACTCTTCCAGCCTTGCGATGAGAGAAGAAAGTTCGTTGAAAAGCGGCTCCCTGTCGTAAAAATACAGGTCGGTCCACAGCGTTTCGTCCACGCCGCCCACGCGCGTCATGTCCTGAAAGCTGCCGCCCGTGAACCCTTTGACGTCGAGCGCGAGCGGGCTCTTGCCGTAGGCGTTGGAGACGATGTGCGCAAGCTGCGAGGTGAGCGCGATCTTCTCGTCGTGCTCTCTTGCCGAGCATTCGACGATGCGCGAAAACCCTGCATCCCGCCCGAGCGCTCTTACCCTTTCGAGCGCACTTTCATCCGTTCCCGCCGCCCGCGTGATGACGAGGTTCTTTCCCTTATAAAGATCGCGCGAGGCAGATAAAATGCCGCTCGTCTCTTTCCCCGCCATGGGGTGCGTGCCGACGTAGCGGTATTTTCTCGGTCTGGAGTAGACGGCTTGTTCCACCGCTTCCTTGACGCCGCAGATATCGCACACGATGCAGCCTTCGGGGAAGTCTCCCTCGTCGAGCTCTTTCATCGTGGCGTCGGGAGGAAGCGCGATAAAGACTGCGTCCGCTCCCTCATAGGAAGTCGCTTCCCCGTCGATCATCTGATGTCCGAGGGCGTATTCTATCGGCCCGCGGCTGCGGTTTTTGCCGAGCACGACATGCCCCGCGTCTTTGAACGCCGCCGCGAGCGACGCCCCGATAATGCCAAGTCCGTATATGACGATCTTCATGTCTCTTCTCTCTTCAAAGCAAATTCATAAAGGAGCTCTTTGCCTTCAGCGCGCTTCTCCGCTCCTTCCAGTCGGGAAGGCAGCTTTCCACCTGCGCCCAGAAGGCGGGGCTGTGGTCGAAACAAATGGTGTGGCAGAGTTCGTGCACCGCGATATATTCGACGAGCGCCGTCGGCAAAAAGGCGATGCGGAAGGAGTAGTGGATGACCCCCTCTCTGCTGCACGAGCCCCATCTTCCGCGCGCGGAGTTGATGCTCACCCCCTGCACGCAAAAGCCAAGGCGCCTCGCAAGCTGGCGGGTGTACATCTCCATCACTTCTCCCGTAAAGCGCTTCAGAAGCCGCACGAGCGCCTCTTTCCGCCCCTCCATAGGGAGAAAGACGGTATCGTCCGCGATCCGCGTTCTGCCCGTTCCGATCGTGTACGGCGCGCCGAAGAGGACAAGCTCTGCGCCGTCCGAAAGATCGAGAGCGGCGGGGCGAAACTCCAAAAGTTTCTTTTGCAGCCAATCTCTGTGGCGGGAGACGAACTCTTCGATCGTCCTCTCCTGCGTTCCGAGGGGCGCCCGCACGAGCACGCTGCCGTCCCGCTCGATATTGAGCGACATCGTCTTGCGGCGGCTGCGCCTTATCTTGTATGCAATGGGCTCCATACCAACGATTATACCACAAATTGCGGGGAAAGACAACTTTTCCCGAGGGCTTCCCTTGACGTTTTCCCCGGGAACGTGCTATACTGAGCGTATGGAACCTTTGCTGATCAGACAATTTGTTCCCCACGACGTGGAAGCCGGTGTGCCCGCGTCGAAGAGCATCCTCAACCGCGCGCTGCTTCTTGCCGCACTCGCTAAGGGCGATGTGCATTTGGAGTGCGGCGCCTTTTCGGAAGATACCCGCGCCCTGCTTTCCTGCCTTCAGACGCTCGGCATTGAGGTGCGGCGGGAAGAGGACGGCGTCACGGTCAGAGGATGCGGCGGCCGTTTTCCCGAAAAGAACGCCTCTCTTAACGTCATGAGCGCGGGCACGGCGGCGCGCTTTCTGCCCGTCGTCCTCGCCTTTGCGGGGGGAGACTATCGCTTCGAAAGCTCCGATCAGATGAAACGCCGCCCGATGGACGTCCTCTTTGAACTTGAACGGCTCGGCGTTGCCATCGAATATGCCGAAGAGCGCGGGCACTTCCCCTTCCGCCTTATTTCCGAAGGCATCTCTTCCGATATGGCGGTCATCGACACCGACAAGAGCACGCAGTTTGCGAGCGGGCTCCTCATTGCTGCGACCATCCACCCCCGCCCTTTCACCCTTTCTCTCACGGGCGGCCGCACGCACAGCAGCTATCTGAAGATGACGGAAAGCATGCTCCGCTCCTTCGGCGCTGCTTGTAAGCGGGAAGGCGACCGCATCACCGTCTCTGCGCCCAACGTTTCGCCCGCCCGGTACGCGGTCGAGCCCGACCTTTCGGGGGCGTGCTATCTCTATGCCCTTTCTCTCCTCTTTTCCGTGCGCGTTCTCGTGCGCGGCGTGAAAAAGGACAGTTTGCAGGGCGACGCCGCCTTTTTACGCCTTCTGGAGCGGCGCGGCGTTGCGTTCCGCGAGACGGAGCGCGGGCTGCTTGCAGACGGCACCGAAGTCCGCGGCTTCGACGGTTTTGAAGAGAACTTGCAGGATTTTTCCGACCAGGCGCTCACGGTGGCGGCGCTCGCTCCCTTTGCCCGCACCCCCTCCCGCCTGACGGGCCTCGAACACATCCGCGCGCAGGAGTGCGACCGCGTCAACGCCATCGTGGAAAATCTGAATGCGCTCGGCGTGCCCGCCTCTTATCGGGACGGCGTGCTCTCCGTCTCGCCCGCACCCGTCCGCGGCGGAACGGTGAAGACCTTCCGCGATCACCGCGTCGCCATGGCGTTCTCCCTGATCGGGCTGAAAACGGGCACCGTCACGATCGACGACCCCGACTGCACAAAAAAGACCTTCGAAGGTTATTTCGAGCTTTTATCCCGCCTTTGAGCAAAAATTACATACAAAAAGACCCGCCCACGAGGCGGGTCTTTTGCGTGTTGTCAATAATTTTCGGCGTGGATCTCGAAGAAGCTCTGCGGATGCGCGCAGGTCGGGCAGATCTCGGGCGCCTTGGTGCCGACGACGATATGACCGCAGTTGCGGCATTCCCAGACTTTGACTTCCGACTTTGCAAACACTTCCGCAAGTTCGATATTCTTGAGCAGCGCACGGTAGCGCTCTTCATGATGCTTTTCGATGGCGGCGACGAGGCGGAACTTTGCGGCAAGTTCGGGGAAGCCTTCCTTTTCGGCGGTCTCTGCGAACTCCTTATACATATCCGTCCACTCGTAGTTTTCGCCCGCTGCGGCGGCAGCGAGGTTTTCGGGCGTATTGCCGATGCCCTTGAGCTCCTTGAACCAGAGCTTTGCGTGCTCCTTTTCATTGTCTGCCGTCTTCAGAAAGAGCGCCGCGATCTGCTCGTAGCCTTCCTTCTTGGCAACGGATGCAAAGTAGGTGTACTTGTTCCTTGCCTGCGATTCCCCCGCAAAAGCCGCTTCGAGGTTTTTCTCGGTCTGCGTGCCTGCATACTTGTTGTCCATGGTTTCCTCCTTTCTGAGCGGCAGTTCATATTGCGGAAAGGTGCCGTCCGCCGCCTCGTTTTGTAGTATAACAGATTTCCCCTCTTCTGTCAAGGTATTTTTGCCCGACGCAGCCCGTTCGGCTCTCTTTCGGAACAGCGGCTTATCTTCCGCGCACAGGAAGGCGCCGACCGCCATCAGCGCAAGTGCGATGAAGTAAGTGAAATGCGGGAGTTCGCGGAAGATGATAAGCGAAAGAAGCGTTCCGATAAAGGGCGAGACGGCGTAATATGCGCTCGTCCGCGCCGCACCCAAGAGCCGCTGCGCGTGCACATAGAAGAAGATGCTCAGTCCGTATGCGACGAGCCCCACGCCGAGCACCGCAAAGGCGCTCCAAAGAACGGTGACGCGCTCGCCGATAATAAGCCCGATGATGAGCGAGCCGAGCCCTGAAAAGATTCCTTTCAAAAGCACGATCTCCATCGGGTCTTTCGAGGAGATCTTCCTCGTGCAGTTGTTCTCAAACCCCCAGCATGCGCAGGCGAGCAGGATAAAGAGCGAGCCGAAAGAAAAGCGGAGACCTTCGATGTCTTCCAACGACAGGAGCGCACAGGAGAGCGTGACGAACACGATGCCCGCCCAAAGCCGCGGGGAGATGCTCTCCTTGAAGACGGCAAGCGCGATGACGGCGGTCGCGACGATCTCGAAATTGTTGAGAAGGGAGGCGTTGGCGGCAGTCGTGCTCTTGAGCCCGAGCATCAAACAGATGGGCGCCGCGATATCGAGCGCGATCATCGCAAGCGTAAAAGGAAGCTCCTTTTTCGTGAGGCGGCTCTCCTTTGCTGCGCGGCGGAAGAGCTTTCTTCCCAATGCGATGACGCCCATCCCCAGCCCTGCGCCGAGATAGAGAAAGCCTGCCATCAGCGTAGAGGGCATAAAGTCGAGCAAGAGCTTGGAAAGCGGTGCATTCAGGGCATAGAGCGCCGCTGCCAGCACGGCGAGAAAGATGCCCGCCTGATATCCTGCTTTCATGCCGTTCCCCTCCTCGTCTGTTTACTCGGCAAAGAGATAGATAAATTCCGAAACGCGGGCGCTTTCCCGCTCCTTCGTACCCTCGAAGCGGATGTTGAGGACGGTGACTTGCTTCCCCTTTAGGCTCTTTTGGCGGGCGCGGGCAAGGACGCTTTGGGGAAGTTCCACCTCGATGCGGTAGCTATCTTCCCCTTCCGTGTAGCGCAGATATTCGTTCAAGTAGATGAGTTCGCCCTCTGCATAGATCGCAAGCGGCTTGCCGTTGTCTTCCTGCCGAAGCTCCACGGAAAGCGAACACTTCTTTTTGGGATCGACGAGGAAATCATAAGAAAAATATCCCCCGGGGAGCGTATAGCGACAGGTGCCGTCCGAAGTGACGCTCACGGTATCCTTCTCGTCGAGGGCGTGGAGCTCGTCCGTTTCATACTGCCCGTAGCCGGGCTGCACGGTGTCGAGCGGCGTCCTCCTCTCGCCCTCCGCTTCCCGTTCTCCCTCGCGGAAACGGAAATAGATGCCGTAGCGTTCCTTGTAGCGCTTATAATGAAGGCCGTAAGTGAGCTCCCTGTCGCCGCCTCGGAGCACGAATTTTTCGCCCTCACGCTGTAAAAAGTCCTGCGGGCGGTCGAAGAGCGGATAGAGAGACTTGAAATACACGCGCTCGCTTTCGAGGTGTTTGCGCGCGGGAATGGTGACGTCCACCCCCGTTTCCGTCTCTTCCATGTCCTCCGTGCCGAGGTCGGCGCTCAGTACCGCCCCGCCGTAACGGAAGGCAAAGGCGTCCTTCCCGTCGGGGAGGCCCTGCATGGTCACGGTCAGCGGGATGCGGAAGGAGAGCGTTTCCCCCGCCTTTATTGTGACAAGGATATGCCCGTTGATCTCAAGAGCGGGCAGCTTTTTGTTGCTTTGGGTAAGCTCCATCGCTCCGTCCGCCCAGTCGGGGACACGAAGCGCAAGGAGCGCCTCCCCCTCGCCGCTCACTTCGATCGTGCCGCTGTCCGAAAGCGGGAAGTTGCAGGAGAGTCCGATCGTAGTCTTCCCCGCCCGGATGACGCAGGAGAGATACTGTTCGAGATAGATGCGCCTCCCGTCCGTATAGGCGATGCTGTCCCCGAGCTTGGAAAAGTTCTCCATGCCGCTCCCCGTGCAGCACCAGAATTTGTCGAACGGGCGGGAGAAGACCTTGAAATATCCGCTCGCCATGGGCTGGAAGTAGGTCGTCATGCCCGTTTCGGGGTTTTGCGAGGGCAAAATGGAGTTCACAAAGGCGTTGTCGTAATAGTCGGTATAGTATTTCTCGCCCGTCACCGAAAAGAGCCCGCGCGCCAGCTTTAACATGTTGTAGGCATTGCACGTTTCGCAGTTGCAGTTGGTGCGGCGCACATCGAGCGCATAGTCGGGCCCGAAGTGCTCCCATTCGGAATTGCCGCCCGTCACATAGGTGTGCCGTTCAAGAACGGTGCGGAAAAAGACTTTGGCTACATTCAGATAGCGGCTCGCATCGGCAACTTCACCCGCGATCTTCTTTCCGTGCACCGTCAGATAGCGGTTGAGCGCGCCCAAAATTTTGGGGATCTGCGTGTTGGCGTGCTTTCCCTTCAAAACGTCCTTCTCTTCGCTTAAAATGCGGTCGAAGAGCACTTCCTCGTCAAATCGATGCGCGGCAAGGGCGTATTTTTCCTCGCCCGTGAAGGAATAGAGATCGTAAAGGCAGTCGTTCATGCCGCCGTATTCGACGGCGAGCACTTTTTCGTTGAGCGCATGATCCCACTTCATTACGCGCTCGAATACCCAGTCTCCGAGCCGCTTTGCAACAGTCAGTGCCTTATCGTAGCCCGTAAAGCGGTAGATATCGATGACGCCCTGCAGGATCTTGTGCATCGTGTACCACGGCACCCACGCCTGCGTCATGATATTGAGCTTATCCTCTTCCACATTGTCGAACTGCGCTTCCCTGCCGCCCGCAATGAGGGGCGCGCCCCACAAAAAGCCGCTTCCTGCAGCGTCCTGGCAGTCGGAGAGTTCGTCCGTCATGCGCTTTGCGCGCGCCGAAAAGAAGGCGCGTTTTTCCCCGGGAAGCGCGGGATGCACGCTCATCTGCGCGATGGCGGTGAGATAGTGCCCGAGCGTATGCCCGCCGATGAGCCCGCTCTCCCAGCCGCCGTACCGCACAAAAGGCGTTCTGATGCCCGCGTTTTCATAAAACCCTGCAAGCAGCCTGCCCTCTTCCAGCGAAGAGAGATAATCGCACTCTTTTGCAAGCGCATTGAGAAGATAGTTGTCCTCGATGCGCACGGCGGAAAGATCAAGCGGTTGTAATTTGGTATTTTGGATATTCATTTTGAGCCCCCTATGGGTAAAGGTTCAAATTTTCTTGTTTTGCAGCGCGTTCAAAAGCGCCGTGCAGCCTTCCATGACATCGTCGAACGTCTCGTCGAAATCGCCCGTGTACCACGGGTCGGCGATCGGGCGGGAACTTCCCGCATATTCGAGGAGAAGATGCACTTTGTGCGCGTTCTTCTCTCCCACGATGCGCTTCATGTCGCGCACGTTATACTCGTCCATGCCGATGAGAAGGTCGAACTCTTCGCCGTCCGCTTTCGTCATGAGGCGGGCGCGGTGCGGAACGAGCGGGATGCCCTCCTTCCGAAGCTTTTCACGCGTCCCGTAGTGCGGGGCGTTCCCGATCTCGTCGGTGTGCGCCGCGGCGGAAGCGCAGCAGACTTCCCCTTCCATGCCCTTTTCGCGGATCAGATAAGTAAAAACGCTCTCCGCCATGGGCGAGCGGCAGATGTTTCCGTGACAGACAAATAAGACTTTGACCATGCTTGCTCCGATTTTGCTATTTTATGTGAAACTTGAAAATAAAGTGGTAAGACGGCTCGAAATTTTAATAAAAACAGTTGCAATTTTTTAGAAACCGTGTTATAATGCAACTATGAAAGCTTTTTCCGAAAGACTCATGGAACTCAGAAAGGAGAGAGGTCTCTCGCAGGCTACGGTCGCGAAGGATCTCGGCGTAAGCCTCGGCATCGTGTGCTATTGGGAAACCAATAAGAGCGATCCCACGGCTTCGAACATCGCAAAGGTCGCACGTTATTTCAACGTCTCTGCCGACTATCTTCTCGGGCTTTCCGATTGAGTTCAAACCTACAACTTCATATTAAATTCTGAAGAGCGCATGCCGCCTTATTCATCCCGTGACCCGGGGTATCTCACCTACGATTCTGCCTTTCAACGGCAGAATTTTCTTGCATTGCGGGCTCATGCACGAGCCGTCTTCGCCGCGGCATCCGCTCTTAAAAAGAAGTTTTCCCACTCCCGCTGTCCCTGCATCGGGAGTTTTTTTGCGGCATTCTCCCATGCTTTATGCACCGCTTCCCCGCTCTCTTCCAAAAAGAGCGACTGCACGCGAAGATATGCACAGCTCCCCTTTGCCCCTTCCGCCGACGTCAGGAGCGCTTCCGCCCCATCGCGGCAGCCGAAATGAGCCAGCACGCAGGCACAGTCCGCAGCAAGTTCTCCCGCCTCAAAGGAAGGCAGGTACTCCAAAAGCCCCGAAAGCCGTTCTGCATAGGAAAGCGCCTCCTCCCTTTCGTTCAGGAGTGTCGAGCGCATCATGCGGAGGGATAAGAGCGACAAAAAAGCGGGATCGTCCTCTCTGACGACGGGAACGTCATAAAGGATCGGACACGGCACATCCGCAAAGCAGCCCTTTGCAAGGAGGCTCTGAGCGCGGAAAACGGCAAATGCGGTGCGCGCGCCGTTCTCCCCTTTTACAAGATCGAGCGCAAACTTTCCGTCCGTCTTGCCTGCGGGAAGCTGCATGGGGAGCAGTTCCGTTGCGCTCTCATACAAATTGAGCGGCGCGAGCGAAACAAAGAAGAGAAGCCCCCACGAGGCGGGAAGCAGCAAAAAGCACAAAATGCCCGCCGCGGCAAAGAGGAAGTTGAATGCCGCCCCGCCCAGCGTATAGAAAAGCAGCCGCCCTTTGAGGTGTTTTTCCCCTACGGGATACATTTCGCATGCGCCCGCATAGGCAGCGTTCGGGACAAAGGAAACTTTTTTCCCGAACCGCGCAAAGCGCACGAACCCGACCGCAAAGGAGACGGGGCAAAAGCCTGTCAAAAGCCCCAAGACAAGATGCCCGAGCTCATGGATGAGATAGTGCGCCTGCAAAACTGCCGCCGAAATACACACAAGCGCGCAGACAAGCACCCTGCTTCCCGCACCGACGTCCCCTTTGAGGATGAGGAGAATGGTCAGAGCAAGCGCCGCCGCAAGCAGCACATACTGCGCCACGCGATAAATGGAAAGTTTCTGCCGCGCCGTCATTGGATCCCCTTATAGGCAAGATAGCCCTCGAGATTATCGGAATCGGAGACGACGAGCTCGTCCCGCTCCAACTTTTCCAAGACGGAAGCAAGCAGGAATGCGCCTCCGCCGATGATATCCGCGCGGCGTGCATCCATGCCGGGGAGCTGCTTTCTCTCCTCTGCGGAAAGGGAAAGGAGCTGCGCCGCGAGCGCATGGAGCTCTTTCTTTTTGAGGCAAAAACCCTGCACGGCGGCAGAAGAATACCTCTCAAGCCGAAGGCAGACGGAAGCGATCGTCGTTGCCGTTCCGCCGACGCCATAGACGGGAAGCTCTTTGGGCGCTTCGTTCAAGGCGTTGAGAAAAGGCGCGACGGTTTCCTGTAAAAGCGCCCTATCGTCATGGCAGAGATCGAACAGGCGGACAGCGCCCAGGGGAATGCTCACGGAAAAGACGAGTTCCCCCTTCTTTCGGAAGCACACTTCCGTGCTCGCTCCGCCGACGTCGATGATGCCCCCGTCTGCATGTTTCCCGAGCGCGCCGTAAAGCCCGAGCTTTGCTTCCGTATCCCCCGAAAGCACTTCGACGGCGAGCCCCGAACGTTCTTTGACGCGTTCTAAAAAAGCCCCGCCGTTCCGGGCAGAACGCACCGCTTCCGTCGCGTAGGCAAAGACTTCTTCCGCGCCTTCCTTTCGCGCCTGCAAAGAAAATTCCGCAACAGCGTCTGCCGTGCGATCGATCGCCTCCTCTTTGAGAACGGGCGAAAACGCGGTCCCTTCGCCGAGCCGCGTCGTTTTCAGCGTCTTATATAAAACTTTTCCGTCCGCCCAAAGCATGAGACGAACGGAATTGGAACCGATATCGATGACAGCAGCCTTTCTCATTACAGCCAACCGTGTTTGCGGGCGAGATAGTAAAGCCCGTTTTCTTCCTCGTAATAATTCAGGTCTTTCTCTCCATCCGAGATCATCTGTTCAAGCTGAGAGATCTGCTCGTTGAGCTCGTCTTCCATGCGGTTCTGAACGCCGATCTGCACGAATTGGATGATGAGTACGACGACAAGAAAGAGCACAAGCAAAACGCCGCCGACTGTCGCGCCTACTGCGATCCTCGTGGCTTTTTCCGCGGAGATGGGTTGTTTTTTTGCTTCCATAGTGCCCTGTCCTTTTGTTTTCGAATGACTTTTACATGGGCATTATACACCATTTTTCCGAAAAAAGCAACGGTTTTGTGGAAACTTTTCTCGTAGAGCAAGAGCCCGCACAGCAGCCCCAAAAGATGGAAAAAGCGAAATCCCGAAAGAAATTCAAGCGCGAGCGCAAGATACCCTGCCCCGTCCAGAAGACAGAACACGACATCAAGAAAACACCTTACGAGAATGCCGCCTTTTCCCGCGGGCCGAAAGGCGCGGAGAGGTTCATATACAAACCCCGTAAAAGCGCCGAAAAGGAGCATAAGGCAGAATGCATTTAGCTGCATCAGGAAAAGATGGAACGCTTCCCGCCTCTCCCGTACCGCAGGGAAGATACTTCTCCGGAAGCCGCAAAATTCCCGCTCCCTTCCGAAAAAGATAAGATCTTGAGCTTTTCCCCCTCGATGCTGAGCTTTATGCCGCTCACCGTCAGTCGGATGCACTTATCGGAAAAGGCGTCCACGCTTTCAACGCCCGTCATCGTGAGCTTGCTCCTGTTTTCCAACGTAAGAACGCTGTTTGTTTCGTCCTGCATACGGCATTGTATGCGCAGATCCCAAAAGATATGAAAAAACCGCCCCCGAAGGAGCGGAAATTCATAAGATATTGCAAAACTATGTCTGACATAGTACTATGTTAAAGCCCTGCTTTTGCCTTTGCGCGTGCCTTTGCGCGCAGTTCGGAGTCGAGAATGCGCTTGCGGATGCGCACCGTCTTGGGGGTGATCTCCAAAAGCTCGTCGTCGCCGATGAATTCGAGCGATTCTTCGAGGCTGAGCTTCTTCGGCGGGATGAGGCGGAGCGCTTCGTCCGAGGAAGAGGAACGGGTGTTCGTGAGGTGCTTCGTCTTGCAGACGTTGACGTTGATGTCCTCGTCCTTGGGGGAATACCCCACCACCATGCCTTCATAGACGGGAGTGCCCGGCGTGATGAAGAGGACGCCTCTTCCCTGTGCGTTGAAGAGCCCGTAAGTGACGGCTTCGCCCGTCTCAAATGCAACGAGGGAGCCCACCGTCTTGCGGCTGATCTCGCCCTTGTAGGGCTGATATTCGAAGAACACCGAGCTCATGACGCCTTCACCCTTGGTATCCGTCAAAAATTCGCTCTTATAGCCGAACAAGCCGCGCGAAGGGACCAGAAATTCAAGCCGCATGCGCGAGCCCATCGCGCTCATATGGAGAAGTTCGCCCTTTCTCTCGCCCATGCTCTGGAAGACGGGGCCCGTGACCGTTTCGGGAACGTCCACGATGAGGCGCTCCACGGGCTCATACTTGACGCCGTCGATCTCTTTATAGAGAACTTTGGGGGCGCTCACCTGGAATTCGTAGCCTTCGCGGCGCATGGTTTCGATGAGGATGGAAAGGTGCATCTCCCCTCTGCCGCTCACGCGGAAGGCATCCGTCGAATCGGTATCCTCGACGCGGAGGGAAACGTCGCGCAGAAGTTCGCGGTACAGTCTCTCTCTGAGGTGCCTCGTCGTGACGAACTTCCCCTCTTTCCCCGCGAAAGGAGAGTCGTTGACGGAGAAGATCATCTCCACCGTGGGATCGGAGATCTTGACGAAGGGCACGGCCTCCACGCAGGAGGAAGCGCACAGCGTATCGCCGATGTTGATCTTTTCAAGGCCGGCAAAGCAGACGATGTCGCCCGCCATGGCGCTTTCGCAGGGAACGCGCTCGAGGCCTTCGATCTCATAGAGCGCAACGAGCTTGCCCCTTGTGTTGACTTCGGGATGATTGTAGTTGCAGACCGTCACATCCATGTTGGGCTTGGCGACGCCGCGCTCGATGCGCCCGATGCCGATGCGGCCCACATATTCGTTGTAGTCGATGGAGGAAACGAGGATCTGAAGTTCCCCTTCCGTGTCCATTTCAAGGGGCGGGAAGTGGGAAAGGATGGCCTCATACAGGGGCTTCAAGTCGGTGCCCTTGACGTCGGGATCGGTGGAGGCGGTGCCCTCTCTGCCAGAGCAGAAGAGGAAGGGGCTTTCGAGCTGTTCGTCCGTCGCGTTGAGGTCCATCAGAAGTTCTAAAACTTCATCGATGACTTCTTTGACGCGCGCATCGGGGCGGTCGACCTTGTTGACGACGATGATGAGTTTGAGCCCGAGTTCGAGCGCCTTCTGCGTGACGAAGCGCGTCTGCGGCATGGGCCCTTCTGCGGCGTCCACGAGGAGCAGCACGCCCGAGACCATTTTCAGCGAGCGTTCCACTTCGCCCGAAAAGTCAGCGTGTCCGGGGGTATCGACGATGTTGATCTTGACGCCGTTGTAATGAACGGACGTGTTCTTCGCAAGGATGGTGATGCCGCGCTCCCGTTCGAGATCGCCGTTGTCCATCACGCGCTCTTCCACCACCTGATTGGCGCGGAAGGTGCCGCTCTGCTTTAAGAGCTGGTCGACGAGGGTCGTCTTGCCGTGGTCGACGTGCGCGATGATCGCGATGTTGCGTAAATCTTCTCTGATCATAAAAAACCTCTAAAAATATTACCGTCGCCTATTTTAATACATTTTCTCTGATTTTACAACAAAAACACAAGCTTGTTGAGAAAAAAAGCGCAAAAAAATCCCTCGGGAACCGGCTTTCCCGAGGGCAAATTTTACTTCATTTCATTCTTTCCGTTCGTCCGCTTTTCATCCTTTGTCTTATGTCCGCCCGCTTCCCCCACGCCCTTTTCGACGAGCGTTCCTTCGGGCGAGACGATCTCGACGTGCAGTTCCCCTTCTCTTTGTTTCTCTTTCACGCGCACTTCGCGGTGAAAAAGCTTATGGATGAATTGTAAGATCGCGTCCGACTTTTTATAGAGAAGAAAGAACACGATCACGACGGCTGCCGCAATGAGCCCCCAGATGAGCAGCCCCCACCAGGTATCGAAGGGAATGAGGGAAACGGAGTAGCTCGTCGTAAAGATCGCAAGGATGCGCGAAAGGACGATGACGACAGCAAATAGACAAAAGCTCATGCTCGAAAGCCCCGCAACGAAGCACAAAACGTCGTCCGGGAAGACGGGCAGCACAAACATGGCGGAAAGAAAGATCTTATCTTTCCCTTTGATCTTATCGAGCCATTTGTCGAGCGTCTCCTTCCCGACCAGCCAGGCAACGACGCGGTATCCCGCAAAGCGCCCCACCGCAAAGGCGGTAAAGGAGCCCAACAGGATTCCGATCAGACTATATACGCTGCCGAGGAGCGGGCCGAATAGCGCGCTCCCCGCGACGACGGTGACGGTGCTCGGGATAGGCAGGATAACGACCTGCAAAAACTGCACGGCGATGAACACGATGCTCATCCAGACGCCCGCCCGCTCCAAAAATGCGCGGAACTCCTCTTCATCGCGGACGATCTCGATAAAGCCCGTCTTGATGATGACAAAAAAGACGACGGCGGCAAGCAGCAGAAGGATCTCGGCAAGGAAACAAGTCTTTGCGAGTACCTCTTTTCCGTTAAGAGCCCCGACGATGCCGATAAGAAGCAGGACGAGAACTACAAGGCTCCCGCCGTACAGGATGAGCCCTTTGAGCCACTCTTTTGCCGCGACGGACGGCAGGAACGCAAGCAAAACGCAGAAGACCTCGAGCGCGATCCCCGCCAAAAAGAGCAGAATGATATGGATGTGCAGTTGATGGTTCTTATTGTTTGCCATAGCAGGTCTTGTGCGCGGATCCCCCATAATATCAGTATATCGCACCGCTGCGCAAAATATCATCGGTTTTTATCGATGATAGCACATTCATGTGATAAGCGGATGAATTCAAACAAGAGCGCCTATTAAAAAAATCGGAGAAAATGTCTCCGATTTTACAATACAGTTCATGTGTCAAATATTTTTCATTATAAAATCCTTGATCTTTTCCAAGCATTTGTTTTCGGGGAGCCCATAAAAAAACAATGTGTTACCATCGTAGGATAAGTCCATCAACTCTATAATTATGGAGAACTTAGAAACCAATTCATCTTTTAGTTTTCCAAAATCAAAAAAGATGTTTTCATTTTGAAGAAATAGGTTTTCTACAACAGCAGGATCCGAAAAACAAATCACTTGATTCATTTGGTTTGAACAAAGGCTGGATTCTATTTGTTCTGAGGTCAGCTCACGACAGCCAACCATAACCGAATAAATATCATTTTGGATCAACCGCTGTTCCGTTTTTCTGAATTTATCTCCAAGCCCCTTATAAATCTGAGTCCGCGAAAAAGCACCTTCTTTCACAGTAGCTACGATTTCGTAAAGTTTTTTGTTGCCAACAATGGATCGCACTTTACAAATCATACTGGAATATAACGATATGCTTTGGGAATATAAATCCGAATCCAACCAAAAATCTTCTTCTACGGTAACCCCAATTGATTTTACCGTTCTTACCATCTTATGCAAAAAACCATTGAAATTAGAGTTCACAACCTTAACAGTCATATAAATCTCCTTATGGAAATAAAAAGTGCCACTTTGTTTCGCTCAAGAGCAGGAATTATATCGCTTTGTCATTGTCCTAATAGCTTATATGGATTATCCGAATTGCACGGGATCACCTCACCTCTTTTCAGCCTTTCCATAAAGTGAGGTGCTATATATGCTGACATTTCTCTATTATATTCATAGGTCTTCTTTATGTACTTGACAAGCATGTCATATAGTAGCTTAAGTTCTTTATTTTCATAAAGTTCATTAGATAGATAGATTCTTCCATCATTATAATATCCATCGCGTTCCATCGACAATCTTGACGGAATAAATTCTATCAAATACTTCCAGAAACTCGGATACAAATATTTTTGTGACAAACTCTTATCAAAACAAGTAGTCCTATATCCTATAAAATAATTTCCAACAAAATTCTTAGTAATAGAATTAATTGCGGACGGGAAATATACTACATTGTAATCTTCAATAATTTCCCCTCTCGAATTGTATAATACCATGCTTTTGGAATAGAACTCCTTAAATAACAGCAAAGCATCTTCTTGCAATTGATAGAAATTTATTTGCTTTCCCATTACAAATCCCCCTGTTGGGTCTTATTACGTTGGATAAGCCTGCTGTAATGCCGTCCCACATGAAACCGTTAAACAACTCGTTCGTCAGCCTGTTCGCCGTACTTGCTTCGATTTTACAGGAAATTTATCGTTTTGTCAAGATGGGAAAAGAGAATGAGAACGATCACATCGTCTATATCTTCGTATTTTTCTACAGATACTTTACAGATTATCTGCATGTCACCTTGATCCAATTTCATGGCAACCTCCAATAAAAAGAGCTTTTAGCTATAGTTGTAACAATTTTACACTCACGATTCAATACGGTTATAGATCTTTATCCTAAAAATTTAAATGTATCTCGTCCATCGGCTTGATTTTCTGTTCGGTTGTTTTGGGATCTGTTCAGAATGCTACACGCATTGTACATGAGCACACAGGCATCGGAGACGTAGTAGGTATGGAAATCGGCAACTTCGAGGCTGTAAGTCGTTTCTGGCATTTCAAGTTGCTTTAGCGATTTACAAAGCAATTTTAACAGATATCTCAGGAAACGTCAATACCCGAATATAAAATCGTCGATCGGATCTTGAATTGTCCCCTATATTAGGTTTATTGCCGGCCGCGTCCATTTATTTGACTTTTGCAGGGCGATTTGATAATATGATAATGTTGTATAGATGGGTGCATAAGGAGTTGAGCGACGGAATAGCGATCGTTGGCCCCCCTTTGGGGAGGCCGATCGCGTCACACGCAACCTCGCGCCCACGGGCGCGCTCAAAGCAACAAAAAAGCGGCTCGATTTCTCAAGCCGCCTTGGCAGGGGAGACGCGATGCGTAAGGAGCGAAGCGACGGAATAGCGATCGTTGGCTCCCCTTTGGGAGGCCGATCGCGTCACACGCAACCTCGCGCCCACGGGCGCGCAAACAAAAATCGCCCGAGCATTCTGACTCGGACGACTTGGCAGGGGAGACGCGATTCGAACACGCAACCTACGGTTTTGGAGACCGCTACTCTACCGTTGAGCCACTCCCCTGTGACCTTAGTTATTATAGCTTATCTTCCCCTTTTCGTCAAGAAATTTTTGCGGGAAAAACAAAAAAGGACGGCAATTTTTATGGAAAAACAATGCAAACTCGGAGTCATCGGCGGCGGTTTCATGGCGCGTGCCATCGTGCTCGGCGCCATCCGCCAAAATTTCATCTCCCCCTTCGACGTCATCGTCAGCGACCCTTCTGCCGAATGCCGCGACTTTTTTGCGGCGCAGGGCGTTGAAACGACCCTTCTGAACCGCGTTGCGGCAGAGCGGAGCTCCTATCTTTTGCTCTCCGTCAAGCCGCAGACCTTCCCCGAGGTCGCGCTTCATCTGAGAGACGTCGTCCTTCCCCCCGTCATATCCATCATGGCGGGCATGAAAAAGGCGGATATCAAAGCTTCCCTCGAAACAAACGCCCCCATCGCGCGCGTGATGCCCAATCTTCCCTGTTCCGTGGGGATGGGCGCCGCTGCGATCGACGCAGATGACCTTGCCCCCGAAGACGCCGACTTTGTATTCGGGCTCTTCAACGCAACGAGCCTGACGCTCCCCGTTCCCGAAACAAAGCTCAACGCCGTCACCGCCCTTTCGGGGAGCGGGCCTGCCTACGTCTATCTCTTTTTGCAGGCGCTCATCGACGGCGGCGTAAGATGCGGGCTTGAGGAGGAAGAAGCGCGCCTTCTTGCCATCCAGACGCTCAAAGGCGGAGCCGCGATGGCGGAAGCACACGCCGATATGCCGCTCGAAGAGCTCATCAAGGCCGTTTCTTCCAAGGGCGGAACGACGCTTGCGGCGCTCGAAGTGCTGCGGCGGAACGGCGTTCCCGAAAGCGTTGTCCGCGCCATGCAGGCGGCAGAACAGCGGGCGGAGGAACTCTCCCGATGAGCGAACTCAAACAGGTGACCCTCTACACCGACGGCGCCTGCTCGGGCAATCCCGGGGCGGGCGGCTGGGGCGCCATCCTCATCTTCGGGGAACACCGCCGCGAACTTTCGGGCGGAGAGGCGCAGACGACCAACAACCGCATGGAGCTCACCGCCGTCATTGAAGGTCTGGAACGCCTCAAATTCCCCTGCCGCGTCGACGTTTACAGCGATTCCGCTTATACCGTCAACGGGTTTTTGCAGGGCTGGGTGTACGCCTGGGAAAAGCGCGGCTGGATAAAACCCGATAAAAAGCCCGTCCTCAACGACGATCTTTGGAAGAAACTCCTCGCTCTCACGCGGGAACACGAGGTCACCTTCCATAAGGTCAAAGGCCATGCCGACAACGCGCTCAACAACCGCTGTGATGAACTTGCGCGGGGCGCGATCGATGAACTGCGCATGATCGGTAAAGCATAAAACGACCGCCTCGATAGAGGCGGTTTTTCATTTTTATAGAATGTAAATGCGTGATTATGTTTGACATAATACTATGCTAACAGGCGAAATTCAAGATTCCGCTGCCGAAATATTATAAAATCAGTCTCCGTAGACGGTTTTAACGAGATATTCTGCATAGCGTGCGGCAACATCCACGCCTGTCACTCGTTCGATCGTGCCGAAGAAGGCGTTGGAATTAACTTCGGAAAGCAGCATCCCCTCCTTCCCGAATAACAAGTCGACGCCGCAGTAGTCGAGCCGAAGCGCCTCGGCAACCCGTTTGCAGAGCGCAGCAGTCTCGCGGTCGGGCGTATAGGGCGTCCCCTTTCCGCCCAATTCCGCATTGGAGCGGAAATCGTGTTCCGAACGCCGCTCCATCGCCGTGACGACTTTCCCGCCGATGAGGATGACGCGCAGGTCGCGCCCCTTGCTCTCTTGGATAAATTCCTGAAAGAGGTGCGGCACCCCTTTCAGCCGCTCCGAAAGCGCTCTCAGCTCCGCGCGGTCGCGCGCCAGATGAACGCCTTTGCCGAGCGAGCCGAAGCATTCCTTGACGACCATGGGATAGCCTAAAAGCTCCTCTGCCCGATTCAGCATTTCCTCATTCACTGCCGCAGACGGCGTATAGCAGAGCGGCGCGGGGAGCGTCTTGGGCATGGGTGCAACGCCCGTGAGCGCAATGGCGGTCAGCAGTTTATCGTCGCACGCTTCGACGGCGTCCGACGAGTTAAAGAGCCGCATCCCCGCCCGTTCGAGCAGTTTGGAAAGGTATTTGTCTTTGTCGAGATAGACGGCAAAATCGTATTGCTCCACCCAATCGGCAGCGATATTGTCACGCCCCAGATAGGCGGGAAAACACCCGTTTCTGAGAACGTCGGTCTCCACGCCGCGCTCGCGCAGCGCTTTTGCGATCGCGTAGGGCTGATGGAGTTCGCTTTCCAGCGTCGTATAGGCGTTGATGACGACGGCGGCGCGCCGTTTGCCGCACATTGAAGAATCAGGCATAATTCCTCCCGAAAGTAAGACAGCCGCCCGCAGGCGGCCGCAATTCATGTTGCGTTTAAGAGACGACGCGGAGCACGGAATCGACTGTTGCGATCTCTAAAGCGGCGACCTTTGCGACCGCCGAACGGAGCGAAAACTCTCTCGTTTCGTGCGTGACGAGCACAAGCGTTGCCTTGCCCTCTTTTGCGTTCTCCTTCTGCACCATCTCCTGGATAGAGATGTTCTGCTTTCCGAAGACTGCCGCGATCTTGGCGAGCACGCCCGCCTCGTCGTCGACCGTGAGGCGCAGATAGTATGCGCTCTTGAAGTTGGAGACGAACTTGACGTCTTTTTCCGCCGTCGCGTTGTTCTTGAAGGTCGAGTACTTATTTTCGGAGTGCGTCGCAGCATAGATGATGTCGCTGACGATGGCGCTGCCTGTGGGGAGCGCGCCCGCACCTCTGCCGTAGAGCATGACGTCGTCCACGGCGTCGCCCGTCATATAGACGGCGTTGAAGCTGTCGTTGACGGAAGCCAAAGGATGTTCGCGCTTGATGAAGGCGGGATGCACGCGGACTTCGATGCCCTCTTCCGTCTGCTTGCCGATCGCGAGCAGCTTGAGGCTGTAACCGAGCTCTTTGCCGTAGGAGATATCGTCCTGCGTGATGGTCGTGATGCCCTCGCGGAACACCTTGGAGAAGGGAACTTTGGTGTGGAACGCAAGCGAGGAAAGAATAGAGAGCTTGTAAGATGCGTCAAAGCCTTCGACGTCTGCGGTCGGGTCCGCTTCGGCATAGCCGAGCGCCTGCGCTTCCTTCAGAACATCCTCGTAGCTCGCGCCGTCATTCGTCATTTTGGTGAGGATATAGTTGGTCGTGCCGTTGATGATGCCCATCATCGACGAGATGTGGTTGGCCTGCACGCCGTCAAGAAGGGTGCGGATGATGGGCACGCCGCCCACGCAGCTTGCCTCGAAATAAAGGCCCGCATTGTGGCGTTTGGCGGCCCGCTCGAGCTCATGGGAGTACTTGCAGACGAGCTCCTTGTTGGAGGTGACGACCGTCTTTCCCGCGTTCAGAGCGTCGAGAACGAATTCGCGCGCCTTGCCGACGCCGCCCATCACTTCGACGACGATATTGACGTCGGGGTTGGAAACGACTTCCGCGATATTGGAAGCGACGTTCTCTTCGGGAATGCCGAGCGCCTCGATGCGGTCTTTGCGGAGCTCCAGAACGCTGACGACTTCAAGATCGACGTCCTGCGTCTTCTGATAAAATTCCCGATGCTCTTTCAGGATCTGATAGGTGCCGCCCCCGACGACCCCGAGCCCGAGAATGGCGATGCCGACTTTTTTCATATCATTCCTCCGAACTGTTCAAATCATATAAGTACTTCAGGCCGTCGAGCGTGAGCAGCTTGTCGATGACGTCGATGCACTTGGTTTCCTTTGCGATGGTTTCCGAAAAGCCGCCCGTCGCAATGGTGAACACGTCGTCCGCCTTGAGTTCTTTCTTGATCTTTTTGACGATATATTCCACGAGCCCTGCAAAGCCGAACACGATGCCCGCCTGCATATTCGTGGTGGTATTGGTGGCGATGACGCTCTTGGGCGCCTCGATCTCCACGCGCGGGAGCTTTGCCGTGCCGCTCACAAGGCTGTCAAGAGACCCTCGGATGCCGGGGGCGATGACGCCGCCGATGAACTCCCCTTCTTTGCTGATGATGTTGAAGGTGGTCGCCGTGCCGAAGTCGACGACGATCATGGGCTTTCCCCTTCCGTACTTATGAAGGGCGGAGACGTTGTTGACGATACGGTCCGCACCCACTTCCCTTGCATTATCGACGTGCATCTTAAGGCCCGATTTAAGCCCCGGCGCAAGCTGCAGCGGGTCGATCTTCAGATACATCTTGAGCATGTGCTCGATGGTGTAATCGAGGGAAGGCACGACGGAGGAAAAGATCCCTCCCGTAATGTCGTCCGCTCTGAGCCCGTTGAATTCGAGCATCCCGATGAGTTGGGAACCGTATTCATCCGAAGTGCGCTTTAAGTCCGTCGCAACGCGGAAGGAAAATTTGAGCGCGTCTCCGTCGAAGATGGCGTATTTGATATTGGTATTGCCGACGTCGATGCAGATGATCATGTCTTATCCTCCGTTGGCGGTGTATGCGGTTCTTCTTGTGCGGCTTCAGTCGTTTCGGCGTTCTGTTTTTGAGGTGCGCTCCCCTCGCGGTCGGCGCGGTATCTTGCGACTTTGCTGTTGACGACGTGCTCGATCCTCGTGATCGCGGGGGCAAACAGAACGTTGATGACCGTTTCCAGCACAAAGTTCAGCCAGATGAGGGTAAATACGGCGACAAACACCGCCGAAGCCGTTGCTTCCGTGCCGAGGAATTGAGAAGCCGCGTCTTTCATCAAGACGACGCCGAGCAGATAGAGCCCCGTATTCAGGACGGCGACCGTGACTGCCGCGACATAGGAAGCTGCAATAGCGCTCTTTTTGGCGATGACGCGGTATAAAAGCCCTGAGACAAGCCCTGCGACGGTCGTCTTGCCGATGCAGGTAAGAGTCAGGATGACGGGGCTTGCCTGAAAGAGGAATGCGGTAGAAGGTTCCCTGCCCATCACGGCAGTCACCAAAAAGGTGAGAAGCCCTGAGATGAGCCCCAAAAGCCCCCCTCCCCATGCGCCGAAGAAGATGCCGCCCAACACAATGGGGATGAGCGAAAAGTTGAGCGTGACGCCGAACATCGGGATCGCGCTTGCAAACAGCTGCAAAACGATGAGGAGCGCTACCAAGACGGCAAGATAGGCGATGTTCCTCGCCGAGAAAAAGAGCTTGCGTTTCATGAAATGGACCTCCATCGGATTTCCGAAGCGGAATATCCGTAGAAAAAATGTACTTTGCCGCAAAACGGATAAAACCGCATAAGATGCGTGTTTTTCCACGGCTATCTCAGATATTATACCAAGTTTGTGCCATTTTTGCAAGTAAATGACGGGGCTCGTAACATTTTTTCAGTACCCCTTCATACAATTTAGAGAAGCGGAACGGAAGCAATTTTACATATCTCCGTGTCCGCAGTCAAGGAGGAAAAGCTATGAACTGCTGTACGACCTCAAACAGCTATCTCTGGATCCTGATCATCCTGCTTCTTTTGGGAACGCAATCGAGCGTGCTCTCCTCGAGTGCCTTCACGGGTGCGGGCTGGCCCATGCTGATCGCCGCCCTCTATGTGCTGAGCAAGAACGGTACGTTGGCGTCTTTTTTCAATTCGCTCGGCGGCTGCAACAACTAAACAAATTCCGTTCCCGCAAAGAGCCCCCGGCCGCATACATGGCCGAGGGCTCGCTTTATGTCTCTATTTGTGCTTTCAGGCGATTGACAGCCGTCCGCCCGAAGCTTATCAGGATGCTCCCGTCCTCAAGCTCTTCCGAACAGCCGCCGATAAAGTAATACTCCGGCTCATCGTTTCGCGCGTCGTCTGCAAAAATGCCCGAACTTTCTCCGCGGATGTCGTTGACCTCTACCGTCTCCTCTTCCATAAGAAGCCTGCGGGGATAGCGATAGCGTATCTTCATACAAACGATATCGTGTACCATGCTTCCGTCTTGCCCGAAGAGATAGCGCTTGAGCTGCTTTATAAACTTTTTCCTTTTTCTCGGCGTGCGATAAAGATCGTGCTCCCGGTTAAAATAGCGATCGAAGCGTATACGGATCTGTCCTGTTTTGACTGCGCGGTGATATCCCGAATGGTCTAAAAATAGAAACGGTTCAAATGTCATTTGAAATTCTTCAACCTCGGTTTTGTCAACGGAAAAGTAGTCGCAGTTTTCAAAATACAAAAGGATGCTGTCGATCTCATGTTTACGGATCGTTCCCAGCTTGATAGTATGCTCCTCCGCTTCGGCACCGTCTTCTCTCTTGCCGAAAAGATGCAGGATGGTTTCTTCCCCTTCCGCCTCCGCCTTGCCTTGCGTAAAAAAGAAAAAGCCGGAACCAATTTCGTCATAGACATAGACGGCGCATAGGTCGGTCTCGTCGGTCAGACGGCTTCGGATGTACTCTCTGCGTTCCCTCCGCAGTTTCTTATCGTCACAAACATGCGATTCGGAAAGGCAGTTCTGAAAAAACTTTTTCAGCTTCAACCGAAGGATGCCGCTTTCCGCAACCGGGCAGTAGCCGTCCTGGAACGCGACTAAGCTGTCATAAAATCGGACTTTGAGCTCCGTGACTTCGCTTCCGTCTATCGCGATGACGTCTCCGTTTTCGAAATATAATTTCAGCTCTACGATATCATATTGGAAGTCCTTCTTTCTCGCTCTGTATTCACTCATGTCTCATTCCTCCCTTTTTTCTTTATCATAACACAAATTAGAGGCACCCGTATGCCGCTTTTATCAATTTTTTCCAAAAAAATTTGCGCCGAGGTTTCTCGGCGCAGTTCAGATCAAAATTTACTTTTGCTTCAGAAGATAGCTCTGCACGGCGACGATGGTCTTGGCGTCGCGGATCTCTCCCGTTTCGATCATGCGTGCGACTTCCTCGACGGGAAGGAACACCACGTTCAGAAACTCCCCCTCGTCAAGGTGCTGCTTGCCTGCCGTAACGCCCGATGCCTCATAGATATAGATCTTCTCGTTGGTGTAACCGGGCGTCGGATAGAGCGTAAACAGCGGCTTCAGCTCGCTTGCCATAAGCCCCGTCTCCTCTTCGAGTTCCCGCTTTGCGGCGAGCATGGGGTCTTCCCCCTTTTCGAGCTTGCCTGCGGGGATCTCCAGAAGCTCCTCCTGATAGGCATAGCGGAATTGGCGGACGAGGGCGACTTTTCCTTCATACACACACAGCACGCTGGCGCCGCCGGGATGTTCCACCATCTCCCGTTTGCACGGTCTTCCGTCGGGGAGCGCCGCGTCGTCGCAGCGCAGGTTGACGATCTTTCCCTGATATACATAGTTGACCTTGACGGTCCTTTCTTTCAAGTCCATCATATCCCTCAAAGTTTGGCGCTGAGTTCGAAGAGCGTGCGGCTCTCGTCGTTGAGATAGCCCACCGTGTTGAGGAAGTAGGAATACCCGCAGAGGAGCGCCTTGAGCTCGGCGGTGTCCCTTCTTCCCGCAGCCGCATACAGTTCGGAGAGGATGAGCTCGCAGGCGTCGGCGTCCACCTTATCGAGGGAAGCCTGCATCATCCTGCCGCGTTCCATGCTGATGATCTCGCCGATCTTGTCGAGCGCCTCTTCCCTGTCGCGGGAGACGGACCCCGGGCGCGCGAGTTCGGGGAAGCAGTCGCGCACGATGTCGCGGAAGGGACGGATCATGCGTTCGACAAAGAGCGTATAACTTGCCGTGTAGCTGCCGTCCTCGTTGAAGAACTTGCGCAAAAAGTCGTTGAGCCGCATGACGCCCGTATCGAAATCGACGAGCAGGCAGAAGACGAACGCGATGAGATCGCCCCGTTCTGCGGGAAGATACGCCGCCCCGCGTGTTCCGCCCGCTTCGGCGGGATATTTGAGATACGCCTGCTTGGCGGAGGGATAGTCGAACCGCTCGGTCACGGCGGTGAAGAGCCCCGTGAGCTCTTCGCTCGCGGCGATGGCTTTGAGCACCTCGCTTATTTTATTGTCGGCCAAGATATACTTGCCCGAGATGAGCTCGTCGCAGGCGGTGAAAAAGCGCTGCATCTGTGCGTACTTATCTTGCATGGTTCCTCCCGTTGATTAAGGCAAAATGGACAGCATTTTCCCCGTTTAGAGGTATTATAGCACAAAAAGAAAAAATGGCAAAGAAATTTTTCGAAAACATCTTGATTTTATCCCCGATTTTCGCTATAATACAGGAAAAAATAACTCGTGGAGGGATATTATGAAGTCTATCAAAATTTCACTCGAACAGGCACAGCGCGTCAAGGATTTCGTTGCCATCACGCAGGAATGCGACTTCGAGATCCTGCTCAAGAGCGGCAAGTATGTCGTCGATGCAAAGTCCATCCTCGGCATCTTCAGCCTCGATCTGAGCAAGCCTCTGACTGTCGAGATCTACAGCGACGACTGCGCAGAGCTTCTTGAAAAGCTCGCTCCTTTCGCAGCGTAACCCAAAGCAAAACAACACAAATAGCCGCTTAAAGGTTTTAAGCGGCCATTTGTGTTCTGTTCATGTGGGCGATTTTCCCTTCATGGACGAACATTTTTACTCAAGAGGCGGCCAAACATGCTGGTAAGAGGCGAAACATCTGTCAACAAACTTATTCTTCTTTTCGTGTTCGATAAGATGGAGTGTCCCCTTTCCGAACGCACGATCGTCGATATGTGCACCTCGTCCAACGACTGGCTCAACTACATGGACTGCATGGTCCTGATCCAGAAGATGCTGCAGGACGGGTTCATCCTCGAGATCCCGACATCCGACGACCCCCTCTATACCATCACCCCGGAAGGGAGAGAGACCCTCGCCAACTTTTATATCAACATCCCCAAGAGCCGGCGCGAGGAGATCTCCCGCTTCATCAAGACAAACAGCGTCAAATACCGCAAACGGCAGGAATGCAAGTCCGACTACTATCAGAACAAGGACGGCTCTTATACCGTATTTTTGAAGATCCTCGGCAACGTTCAACCCATTTTGGAGCTCAAATTCGTCGTTCCCGATAAAAAAACGGCGAATTACATCTACAAACAGTGGGAGGACAAGGCGGCCGAGCTTTATTCCGTCGTGAGCGAGACGCTCGTAGACTAAGGAGGCTATCATGATCACCTATTCGACCAAAGGAACCTGCTCCAAGCAGATCGTCTTCGATCTGGATGACGAGCACCGCATCCACAACGTGAAATTCATCGGCGGCTGCAGCGGAAATCTGCAGGGCATCAGCAAACTCGTTGAGGGCAGAACGGCAGAAGAGATCGTTCCCCTTCTGAAGGGCATCCGCTGCAGAAACAACACTTCCTGCCCCGATCAGCTTTCAAAGGCGCTCGAAGAACAGCTCAACGCATGAAGATAACAGAAAAAGCGCTCTCCCCGGGAGAGCACTTTTTTTACTTTTTTGCAGAAAATTCAACTTTTTGGCTGGAATTTTCACACCGTTATCACAGATTTTCGACACAGAAACAGGCGATTTTCTGCACGTTTTTGCTCGTTTTCACACTATTTAGTGCGAAAAACCGTTGCCGTTCCTCGCCTTTTTTTCAGCAGCCGCGGTAATGGACGGCGAGCCCGCCCTCGCTCGTTTCGCGGTAGCGTTCGCTCAAATCTTTCCCCGTTTCGTACATCGTCTTGACGATGGTATCGAAGGAGATCTTTCTCGTGCCGTGCAGGACGTGCGCAAGCTCGGCGGCATCGAGGGCACGCATCGCGGCGACGGCGTTGCGCTCGATGCAGGGGATCTGCACGAGCCCGCCCACGGGATCGCAGGTGAGCCCGAGCTGATGTTCGAGGGCGATCTCGGCGGCGTATTCCGTCTCTTCGAGAGAGTAGCCGTAGAGGCGGCAGACGGCCGCTGCCGCCATGCAGGTCGCGGTGCCGATCTCCGCCTGGCAGCCCGCCTCGGCGCCGCTCACGGAGGCATTGTGCTTGACGACGTTGCCCACCATCCCCGCCGCGGCAAGCGCAGCGAGAACAGCGTTTTCGGACAGGTTGTACTTTTTCTGAAGATGATATAAAACTGCGGGAAGGACGCCGCTCGCGCCGCAGGTGGGCGCCGTGACGATGAGCCCGCAGCTCGCGTTCTCCTCCGCGGTCGCAAAGGCATAGCTGCAGATCTCCCGCTTTTCCCGCTCTTCGGGGCTTTCGTTCGGCTGGCGCATGGAGAGCGTCTTTGCCTTTCTCACGACATGGAGCCCGCCCGGGAGCTCGCCCGTTTCGCGCAGGCCCTGTCCGACGGTCGAGCGCATCGTATCCCAAACCTCGCGCAAAAAGTCGCGGAATTCTCCGTCTTCAAAGCGGTAAGCGGCTTCATCGAGCCCGATCCCCTCCCGTTCGCAGTAGGCTTTGATCTCGGAAAAGTTACGGAAGGGATAGACTTCCTTCTGCTCCCCTTCCTCCTCTCCTACGGCGCGGATGATGCCGCCCCCCACCGAGAGATAGGTGCGCTCCATGAGCACCTTCCCCTCTTCGTCCAGCCCATAGAAGGTCATCGTGTTGGGGTGCGGGAGCGTTTTGGGCGATCTGTCGAAGATGACTTCGGTGCGCTCTTCGCCGAGCACGGAGAGGATGGCGACATCGGTCAGATGCCCCTTTCCCGTGTGCGCAAGCGAACCGAAGAGCACGGCGCGGAAACGGGCCGCCTGAGGACAGCGGCCCAGAAAATCGTGTGCGGCGCGTTCGGGGCCCATCGTGTGAGAACTCGAGGGGCCGCGGCCGATCTTATACAATTCGCGAAGGGAATGCATGAAACACCTGAAACATCAGTTCTTGAAGTGGCGCATGTCGGTGCAGAGCATGGCGATCTCGTGCTTGTTGCAGGCGGCGACGATCTCTTCGGAAGCTTCGCCCGACTGGATGATCGCCGTGATGCCCGCCTCTGCCGCAAGCTCCACGCAAGAAGGAGAGACGATCTGAGATTCGGACGCCATCACGCTGCCTACGCAGTCGCCTGCCTGGTAGACGGCAAGCTCGACCGCCTTCTCGCGCAGCGTCTGTCCGGTGCCGATGCCGCGCGTCACGTCCTCTTCGCCGATGACGACGGCGCTGGAGCGCGCGTGCTTGACGATGCGGTAGTTGAATTCGAGCGCCCTGCGTTCCCCGTCCGTGGGAGCGCGTTCGGTGACGCATTTGATATTGCGGTAAAGTTCGGTGTCGTAAGACTGCACCAGAAGGCCGCCGTACACCTTCTTCATGTCGAAGGTGGAGAACTGCACCTTGGAGCGGATGTCGGGCATTTCAAAGAGGATGAGGTCTTTGCGGAAGCGCAGAAAATCCATTGCCTCGGGGGTAAAGCCGACGGCGGCGACGAGTTCGACTTCAACGGAGCGCAGCTTTTCGGCAAGGCGGGCGTCCACGATGCCGTTGACGGCAAGGATGCACCCCTTCATGCAGTGAGGGTCGGTCTCGTATGCCTTGACGAACGCCTCATAGGCGCTCTCGCCCGTGCCGACCGACGAGACGGCACAGTGCTTGACGGAGACGACGGTGGGCTCCTCGAACTCTTTGACGAGCTCTAAGGCGGTGTTGGCGTCGTTGATGTTGTTATAGGTCGTCTGCCCGCCCGCAAGCTGACGGGCGCGGGCGAGCGAACCTTCTTTTAAGAAGGGCTCGTGATAGACGGCGGCGCGCTGGTGCGGGTTTTCGCCGTAGCGCATGTCCTGCGTCTTTTCATACGTCACCGTGTACATCTTGGGGAAGGGAATGGCGAGCTCGTGCGAGAGATACTGCGCGACGAGAGCATCGTAGCTTGCCGTGTAGGAGAACGCCTTGTACATGAAGTAGCGGCGCTCGTCTTCGGGGATGGCGCCCGCCGCAAGATCGCATAAAACGCGGTCGTAATCGTCGGGATCGCACACGACCACCGTGTGAAGATAGTTCTTTGCCGCCGCATTGAGGAGCGCCACGCCGTTGCTGTCGATGTGGGAGGCAGCCTCCTTGAAATCGACGCCCGCTTCCATGTCCTCCACGAAGGGATAGCAGTTGACGACGACGAGCTCGATGGGATAGATATCCTTGTCGCCGAGTTCGGAGAGCTGTTCCTCCGAGAGTTCGTTCGCGATGATGCCCGTATAGATGGCGGGATGAAGCGCGCGGATCTTGCCGCCCAAAGGCTCGGGATAGCCCGTGAGCTCGTGCGCGGAGATGGCCTTGATGCCCGCCTCCGTCAGCACCTTGCACGTCCCTTCGGTGGCGACGATCTCGTAGCCGTATTCGACGAGATACTGGCAGAACTCGACGATGCGCTCCTTGTTGTAAACACTGACATACGCTCTCTTCTTGCTGTTCATATTGTTATCCTGTCTGAAAAATATCCTGTCTATCCGCACATAGTAAGGATATGCGCGGGACTGTTCTTCTTTATGTGCTCGTCACCGTCTACATCCTGGCGGTGAATTTTTACGGCTTCCGCCTCGTCAGATCGCAATACGAGGAAGGCGGGTCGGAAGATAAACTCAGAGGCGAGGCTGTGCGGATGCTGCTCACGGCGGCGCTCGGGGGCGCTTTGGCGCAATTTATCACCATGCTCGTGCTCAGATTCCGCCTCAAAAACCTCGTTCTGATGATCGCACTTCCCCTTTTCATCGTCCTCAACGGGTACTGTTTTTACCTCATCTTTCAAGCGATCGCGGGTCTCATCATATGAGGGGATGCGGGGAAGTCAGTTTTCGGGCCTGAAATTGGCTTCCAGCCATTTGGCAACGCCGTCCTCTTCGCAGTAGCCGATGACGCCCGTTGCCTTTTCTTTGAGCCATTCGTCGGCGTTTTTGACGGCGTACTTTTCGTCGCACACGTCGAACATATCGGAGTCGTTGGAGGTATCGCCGAAGCAGACGACCTTGTCGCAATTGAGATAGTCTTTGAGGAATTGGACGCCCTTCGCTTTGTTGGCGCCCTTTGTTGAGATCTCCATCCAGAAGTCGTTCTGATACATCTCCTGATGATAGATGCACACGAAGCGGGGGTCGTACTTGAGGACGTTCCACGCCTCGCCGATCTGGTCACCCGGTCCGATGCACTTGAAGTAAAAGACGTAGCCGCTCAAAAGATCGTCGTCGTTGTGGACGGGCACGAGGCGGGCATCACCCTCCCTGCGTGAAAGGTACCGCTGCATACCCGCGGAGGCACGCTCGGGGATCCAGCGGATGTGCTCGCGCTCCTGCGTTGCGCCGTAGATAAAGGGACAGATGCCGAAGGAACGCAGAACGTGCAGCACATAGCGCGCGCCTTCGTCGTCGAAGAAGGACGCATAGAGCGGGGTATCCGTCTTGCGGTCGTAGATGAGCGCGCCGTTGTATAGAACGGCGGGAATATTAAGTTTGAGCCCCTGTGTCGCCTTCTCCGCGCTCCATTCCGAACGCGCGGTCGCATAGGTGAACAGCATGCCGCGATCGACAAGGGCGTTTACCTTCTCCAGACTGTACGAAGAGATGCGCTCTTCTTTGGTGAGAAAGGTGCCGTCAAGATCGGTCACATATAATGTCTTCATAATAACCTAAAAACGCGATGATCGCGTGATGATGCAGATCGTTGGGAAAGGTTCCTCTTTCCCGTCATTATTATAGCACAAGCGAAGGGAAAAATTGCCTCCTCGTGAGGATACTCTTTATGCGGCGGGGAAAATGAAAGGAAGTCACAGGAAATGCGAGGAAGCACCGAAAAAATACGACGAAAAACGACGCGCTTCTTCAAGTTTCGGCATGCTGAACGGCGCAAATGCAGCATATGGGAAAGGAATTTGGAAAGCCCCGCCGCTGAAACGTTTCAAGGGCGGAACGGTGATTTTATGCGGGGATAAAGGAATGGATGCTCCGCACTTGGTGCGCCTTTGCGGGGCTTTGTGCGGGGGGTGCACTTTCAGGGACTACTTCGCCCCTTTGGGGCTCGTGCCATTGCTGCGCAATGGGGCGAACCGACAACGAAGGACACTCCTTGCGGAGTGTGTGCACTTTCAGGGACTAGTTCGCCCCTTCGGGGCTCGTGCCATTGCTGCGTAATGGGGCGAACCGACATCCGAGAATAACATTTCGTTCTCCCCTGCTTTGTCGTTCGGATGTGGTTCTCCTCCGACCAAAGTACAAAGAAAAAAGAGATGCAAAGATGCATCTCATTTTTCTTGGTGCACTTTCAGGGACTCGAACCCTGGGCCCATTGATTAAGAGTCAATTGCTCTACCAACTGAGCTAAAAGTGCATATAAGGTGGTGGTCCATCCGAGATTCGAACTCGGGACACCTTGATTAAAAGTCAAGTGCTCTGCCAACTGAGCTAATGGGCCGTGTGGCTGGGGTGGCTGGATTTGAACCAACGAATGCCGGAATCAAAATCCGGTGCCTTAACCTCTTGGCGACACCCCATTGATTTTCAAAAGTGGGGCGGGCGACGAGAATCGAACTCACGACCTCCAGGGCCACAATCTGGCGCTCTAACCAACTGAGCTACACCCGCCATATAATGGTGCGCCTGAAGAGATTCGAACTCCTGACACACGGCTTAGAAGGCCGTTGCTCTATCCACCTGAGCTACAGGCGCATATCCTGCAAGCGATCTCTTTTCTACGCTCTGAGGCAATTAGCACTTGGAGCGGGTGATGGGAATTGAACCCACGCGACCAGCTTGGAAGGCTGGGATTCTACCACTGAACTACACCCGCATCGCTTAACGCTCGTCTATATTAGCAAATCCGAAGGAGAAAGTCAAACGATTTTACAAGAAAAATACATTTTTTCCCGAAAAAATTTTCCCTTCTTTTTTCTGCGTTTTTTTGCCAAATTTGCTGTATAAAAATGCGGTTCCGAAGCAAAAAGAGAGGCCGCCGGGGTATCCCCGACAGCCTCTTCTCCCCCTATATTACGAAACAGCCGCCTGTGAATTCGTGATCTGCTGTTGCGTCTTTTGTTCTTCCGCTAAAAGCTCCTGATAGAACTCGGCGCGCGCCGTCATGTGATAGGGCGTGATCCAGAACGCAAGAATGCCGAGCGTGAGCGCGGAGAGAAGATACCACCCGAGAAAGGAAAAGTCGAGACAGAAGAGCCTCCATTTGTGCCCCCTCATGAGATACATGGAACGCTTTCTCGCTTCATTCCCCGTAAGATCGGGACGATCGTGCAAAACGAACCAGCTCATCGAGTAGGAGTACATCTTGATGATGCCCGGGATCACGAGGAGCAGCGACCAAAGGAAGATGAAGATATCCATTAAAAGGAAGAGGACGAGCGAATCGCCGAAGCGCGAAAAGCCTTCGAAAAGCTTGGAAAGCGATGCCCCCTGCCTCCTGGAAACGGCAAGGCAGACCATCGTAAACCCGAGCATGAGCGGGCCCGAAAGGAGCAGGACGGCGACCGCCCCGACGACGACATAGGAAAGCGCCGCACACGCCGCCATGATGAGGGAATAGATGAAGAAGACGAGGGCGAGCATCCCCCACCGTCCCTTTTTCTTTTCCCATGCCGCAGCGCGGAGCTCCTTGGCTCGTTTCATTCCCTATCCTCCCAAGCGGGCGGCGCTGCCGTCCGTTTGCTCTATGATAGCACGTTTGGGGCGCGTTGTCAAGATGAAGGACAAAAATTCTTTTGATCAGCTCTCTTTGCGCGGGCTGACGGTAAAAGAAGATCGTCGGGCGGCAGTTCTTTCCCTTTGGTGAGATAGACGCGGTCGATGCGCAGCCCCGATCTGACGGCGGCAAGCGTGAAGAAATGCTCCCCTTCGGGGATCTCGAGCCCGGAAAGCAGCAGCCAGACCCATTGGAACTGAGAGCTGTAAGTAAAGAACCCGCCTCTGCCGTACTGATCCCCTCTCGGCTGCATGTTCCCGTCGATGTCCACCGTCACGGCGTCGTTGGAAGGGTCGTCGAAGCGCATCAGGAGCCAGACGTAGTACTTCCCTCCCGTAAAGCGGCAGCGGAAGTTGAGCGAAGGGCCGCCTTGCTCCCAATAGAGACCGGGCTCTTCGACCATCATGGCAAGCCCCGTGCCGCCGTCCGTTTCCGCGGAAAGATGCTGCCATACGATCCCTCTTTTGTCGCTTGTGCGCCATGCGCAAGGGCTCTCTTCGAGGGCGTGCTCCGCTTCGAGACAGACTTTATTTTCGGTCTCTTCAAAGACGCCGCGCCCGAAGAGCGGGAGAAGTTCCTTCTTCTTTCCTGCCGCAAAGCGGTAACGGGGAGAAGCAAATGCTTGGTCGCGCTCCTCGTTGGGAACGTACAGGCGGTCGATGCTCCAATATCCGTGCCCCGCATAGGTGAGCTTGACGGGCGGGACGTCCTTTGCCGCAATTTGGAACCTTGCAAGCGTATCGCGCTTTATCGCCGCTTCCTCTACGGAAGGAATAGTTTCATAGGCAGGGCTTTCGGGCAGTTCGGGGCCGAGCTGCGACTTCTCTATGGGAGCATCCCCGAAGTACAGCGTGACTCTGCCGAGCGTGAAATAGCGGTCGACTGCTTGCAAAACGAGGGTATGCTCGCCCGCCGGGACGTCAGAGAAAGTACAGCGCAGTTTTTCGCCGTTGTATCGTACGGCTTCGAACCAGCCGGGGCGCCACTCGTCCGTTGCAAGGCTTTCGAGCTCCTGCGCCGTTCCGTCGAGCAGCACGCGGATGCGCATGCGGCCCGTTCTGCCGAGCGTGAAATAGCGCGTAAGCTCCACGGTGCACGCTCCCGCAACGGGCTGTGTGAACTTGCTTTCCAGGCGCGCGCCTCCCGTCTGCGCCTCCATACAGGCGCCCTGCATGCGGTCGAGGTACGCTATGCGGCGGAAGCCATGTGCGGGCGAGGGCTGCATCTCCGACGCGGAAAAAGTCAGCCACGGATCGGGCGCGGGAGCGACCGCGATGAGCGTTTTTTCGCCGCGGTCGGAACGGATGAGGAGGGAGCCGTTTTGCGGTGTTCCCGTGAGCGTGACAAGGACGCACGTTTCCGTTGTGACCTCCCCTTCCGTTTCGGAGAGCGAAAGGAAGGGGCAGTTGTTTTCGATGGTAAAGGAGAAGCTCCCCGCGCCGCGGTTGAAGATCTCGAGCCACTTGGTCTGGACGCCCTTTTCATCGAATGTGAGGCAGGGTGAAGCGCTCTCCTGCTCCTCGTTCCATACACGATGACGCCCATCTGCGTCTCCCCGACGGAGAGCGCGGGCTTTGCATCCGTATAGAGGCAGGATGCGGGCGGAGGAAAGGCTTCGGGCGTCAAAATGCCCTTCCACTTGCCGTTTGCCATGGTCTCGTTGTAAAAGTGCAAAAGCTGACGTTTGCAGCCCATCAGAAGACGGGAAAGGCGCGCATATTCATCGGCACACTGCATCTTGCCCTGACGGTAACAGAGCCTGCTGCGGTCGGCATAGTAAAAGGCGGCGTTGATGAAATAAGATGCCGAAACCTTCATGCCGAGAAGTTCGAAGAAGGCGTCGCGTTCGGCTTTGGGAAGCGCATCGTGGACGCGGCAGACGCGGAAATACAGCTCTTGGAGGCGGTTGACCCTGCGCCCCGCTTCATCGCCGTAAGCGGTCTGAGAAAAGACGTCGCGGGTAAGGTGCTCCACTTTGCAGACATTGGTGATCTGCGCATAGCCTTCATAGATGTGCGCGCATTCTTCGCCGAACTTGCCCGAGAACTGTTCGTTGAACCATGCGGTGAGATAGTCGTGCACGCGATGAACGGGGGCTTCGGGGCGGGCGGCATCCCACCCGAAAGCGAGGAAATATTCCATGTCCTGTTCGAGCGGCTTCAGCGCGCCGACATTATCCACCCAGATCTTGCGGATGCCGTTTTCATAGGCTTTGCGAAGTTCCGCTCCCGTCTGCGCGAGCGGGATGCTGTTGATGAAGAGATAGCTCAGCGGCGCGGGCGGTTCTCTGCGATGGAATAGTCATACAAAAGCCCTTGATAGCCCTGTTTCCCGACCCAGGGATCGTACTCGTGCTGATTGCTCCGAAGCAGCATATCGCAGTGCGAAGTGCCGACGACGATGCCCATTTCATCCGCAAGGCGACCGTTTTCGGGGTCTGCATTGAACGCGTTGACGTGCATGGCGGGCCAGATGTAGTTGCCCCTGAGCCGCAGGATGAGTTCGAAGACATGGCGGTAGGTCTCGGGGCCGATGGTGCCGTCTTTGGTGTGCAGTTTTGCCCAGGCGTTGAGCTCTTCTTCGTCGTTGAGGAAGATGCCACGGTACTGCACGGAGGGCCAGTCGGTCTTCAAAAAGTTCTGCGGAAGGAAGAGCGCTTCGCTTTTTTTGACGGGGACGTCGGCAAAGAAATACCAAGGCGAAACGCCGAAAAGGCGGGAAAGTTCGTAAACTGCAAAAATCGCTCCCCTTCTTCCCTGCCCCGCCAGGACGACGCGCCCGCCCTTCAAAATCTTGACAAGATAGCTCTCCCAACGAAGTTCTCCGCTTTCATCGCGGAGATCTTTGACGGTATCTCCTGTGAGTGCGTCTATAGCGGCGTCTTCGCCGAGGATGCCGATGAGGAAGACTGCATTTTGCGCCTCTTGCGTGAGATAGGCGCGGCAGCCGCAGATGCTATTGAGATCGCGGCAGAAATTTTGTGCTGCAATGCGGACGGCGAAGGCGCCTTTTTTTGCAGGTAGACGCCGACTTCCTGCCCGCCCTTTGCAAGCAGGACTTGATCATGCATAAGGATTTGCCCCCTTGTTTGGTCTCCTCTATTGTATCTTAGCTGAGGTAGATTGTCAAGACAGAGAGCAAATTTCGGACTGCCCGAGAAAATATTCCCGCACGAGTTGTTTTCCGCCGCTTCTTTGAATGGTGCCGTCTGCGATGAGGTATGCCCGATCGCAGAGCGCTTCGGCGCAGCGCACGTCGTGCGTGATCGTGATCATCGTGTTGCCTGTCTGCTCGTGGAGTTTATTGAGGATCTCCACCATCTGACAGAGGCCGTCGTAGTCCTGCCCCACCGTCGGTTCATCCAAAAGCAAAACTTCGGGTTGGCACGCGACGACTGCGGCAATGGAGACGCGCCGTTTTTGCCCTTCGGAGAGCGACTGCGGGTGACGGCGCCAGAGGTGCTTGATGCCGAAAAGTTCGGCGATCTGCTCGGCGTATTCGGGCGAAGGCGCGCCGAAACCCAATTCTTTTTCCACCGTCGGCATAAAGAGCTGGTAGTCGGGATTCTGATAGACGACGCCCACTTTTTTGTACCAGGCGCGGCTGCCGCGCGGTTTTTGCCTGAACTTTCCGTCGAGATACTGCGTGATCGTGCCGCCCGTCGGTTTGTAGAGGCGCGCAATGAGCCGCATGAGCGTGGTCTTTCCGCAGCCGTTTTCGCCGAGGAAGACCGTTCTGCTTCCCTTCGGGATCTCAAGCGAGATACCTTTGAGAATTTCCCCGTCCTTGACAGCAAATTTTACGTTTTTGAGTGTAAACAGCGGCGCGGTGCCTTCAAAAGGCTTGCAGCTGTCGCCGATTTTCGCCGTCTGAGCCTGCAAGTATGCCGCCTTATCCCCGATTCTCTTGACCGTTTTATCGCCGATATGCCACACGGTATCGACGAACGGCAGCACCATATCGAGGCGGTGTTCGATGACGACGACGCAATATCCCGCTTGGGCGAGCGAGCGCAATGTTCCCATGAGCATTGCCGCGCCGTCTTTGTCGAGATTGGCGAGGGGTTCATCCAAAATGATGATTTTCTGCCCCATTGCAAGCGTCGAAGCCGTGATGAGGCGCTGTTTCTGCCCGCCCGAAAGAGTGCGGCACTTCCAGCCTTTATCAAGTTTCAAAAGGTTGCATACAATATCTATCTGCTTTTGTATCTTGTCGGGCGGGAACGCGAGGTTTTCGCAGCCGAAGGCGATCTCGTCTTCTACTATTTTTTGTATGATTTGCTCGTCGGCGTTCTGCAAGACGACGCCCACCTTGCGGCAGATGTAGCCGAGCTTTTTGCCCTTGACGTCCTCACCCGCGATCCTGACTTCGCCCGACAGTTCGCCGTAATTGACGTTTGGGATGACGCCGCTGACAATATACATGAGCGTGCTTTTCCCCTCGCCCGAATGCCCGGAAAGGAGCGTTACTTCACCGTATTCTGCTATAAAATCGGTGTTTTCGAGGATCTTTGTGTTTCCGTCGTAGGAAAAACTCACTTGTCTTAAATCTATCGCATTCATAATACGACCACCAACACCGCGCCCGCGATAATTCCGAGAAGGAACAACACGTCGGAAAGAGCGGGAGATTCCTTTTGATAGATAGAGTACAGGCTGCCGCCCAGCGTAAAGCCGCGTGTTTCGACGGACAGCGCGAGCGTATCTGAAATGTTGACGAGCCGCATGACGAAGGGCACGAGGAAGGCGCGGTAGAGTATTTTAGGATCGAGCACGCTGCCTGCGCCGCGCGTCTTCATCGCCTCGCGCACCCGCCCGATCTCCCCTTTGAGCATGGGCACAAAGGACATGGAGATGAGCATACCCAAAGTGATCGCCCGCGGGGTATGTACCTCAGAAAGGCTGCGCGTCATTCGGACGGCGGCAACGGACATAGAGAGTGCTATCCCTAAAAAGAGCGCGCCGAAACGGTTGAGCATGGAGAGCGCCGCGGCAAGATCGCCGCCCGCCGAGGCGTAGGCAATGCCCGCAAACGCGCCGCCGAACACGATAAACGCGGGCAGCATTTTGAGAACGCCTTTGAAGCACCTGAAGATACAAAGCCACGCAAGCACGCCGAGAAGGTACCAACACAGGTTTTCATTGCGTGCCACGACCAAACCGAAGATGATAACAAAGAGCGACGCGGTGATAGCGATGAGCGGGTAGAGTTTTGTTCTGAATCGGAAAAACGTCACTTCTTTAATACCCCCGCCTTTTTAAGTTCGCGCGATATGAGCATTCCGATGACCGAGCCAACAAAGCACAGCGCCAAAATCGCCGCCGTCATCAGGGCAATTACCCACGGGTCGGTCGCGCCCAAAAACATGGTGACCGCCTCATTCTCCTCACCCGTCACGGTGTAGTTGAAGTTGTAATAAAGATAGAGAAGCGGCACGGTGAGCGGCATATACAGCGTGCCCGCTATGACGCACGCCCAGTCGTTTTGATAGCTGCGGAAAATGGCAAAGACGACAAGTTCCACCACCACCGCGCACACGGCGATGAGCGCCATCGGCGGGAACATCATCACCAAAAAGAGCGCGATAAAGATGCCCATAATGGTCATGGAACCTGCTTTTCGTACTTTCATCAGCCCGATGACGGGAAAGATGGAAAATTGCAGCCCAAGCCCCAACTGAATGATGCCGAATACGGGAACGTGGATGAGTAGCGGCATGATGGCGCTCGTCACCAGCGTGCACGCCGTGATGATGGCGAGGAACACAATGTCCTTGATCTTAAAACGGCGGAACATCTTGCTCTCATCCTTGTCGCGCGCTTCGCGCTTTTTGAGTTTTTCCTCGAACGCCGCCTGTTTGGGGGCGATTTCCGCCTGCATTTCAAGCGTGTTTTCGATGAGCGCGGCGACGTCCGGATTTTGTACTCTTTCGTTTTTCACTTATTTCACCTCGCTCATCACACCTGAATTAACTTTATATATCCTGTCGGCGATCGCCATGGTGGACTCCCTGTGCGATACGAGAATGATGCTCTTTTTGCTCTTCTGTTCGGCGAGGGATTTCAAGATCATGCCCTCGTTGATGGAATCGACGTTGCTCGTCGGCTCGTCGAGTAAGATGAGCTGGCTGCCTTTCAGAAACGCGCGGGCAAGTCCGATGCGCTGTTTTTCGCCTGCGGAGAGGTTGTCGCCCATCGCTCCGACCTGCGTTCTATAGCCTTCGGGAAGCGTCATGATAAAATCGTGCACGGAAGCCATTTTGCATGCCCTTTCGATTTCTTCCTGCGTGGCTGTGGGCTTTGCGATGCGCAGGTTATCCTCGATGCTCTCGTCAAAGAGATAGGTCGTCTGCGAGACCATCGTCACGTTGTCGAGAAGGTTATCCGAGTCGATGAGATCGACATCAATGCCGTTGTAATTGATCTCGCCCCTGTCCTTTTCCCAGAAGCGGAGAAGAAGTTTTAAGAAGGTGGACTTGCCGCAGCCGCTCTCCCCGACAATGCCGATGATCTCGCCCTTTTTGGCGTTCATGCACACGTCTTTGAGAACGGGCGTATTGCTTTCATAGGCAAAGGACAAATCTTTGACCGAAAGGTTTTCGTAATTAAAAGTCTTGCCGTTTTCAACGGGCGTGACGGCGGGCTTTTCTGAGAGCAAGTTGAGAACGCGGTCGCCGCTTGCAAAGGTCTGCGTAAGATTCCCGGGCAGAGCCGACACCGCAAGAACGGGGCCGAAGCTTGAAAAGATGGTCACTACGCCGATGAGCATCCTGCCGAGGTCGAGCAGTTCATAATGTACGAGCAAAATGCCGACGATGAGCGAGATCGCAATGAACAGCGTAACGCAAAGTTCGGTTGCGGCGCTTGCCTTCGTAATGCCGTGCTTCATCTTCTTTGTTTCTTTCAAAAGGATGTCCGAGCGGCGGTTGACTTCCCCCTCCCTGTCCTTTTCGGCGTTGTTGAGGACGATGCCCTTGATGCCTTTGATGCTGTCGAGAAAGTAGGAATTGAAGGAAGCAAATTCGCGGCGGTAGTTGACGCCTGATTCTTTGAGCGCCCTTGACGAAATGAGCGGCACGACGATGCCGATGACAAGAAAGCCCGCAAGCGCGACAAGCGAGAGATACCACGAGGACACAAAGCCCACGAACAAAAACACAGCGAGGGATACCAAAACGGCGATACAAATCGGGCTTATCGTATGCGCGTAGAACACTTCCAGCGTTTCGATATCCGAAGTGATCATGGCGATGATGCTGCCCTTCTGCTTGCTTTCGAGCTTGGCGGGGCAAAGCACGCGGAGCGCGCCGAAAATTTTATCGCGCAGAACTGATAAAAGTTTGAAGGCGATATAGTGGTTGCTGTATTGCTCTAAATATCTGAGGCCGCCTCGCACAACGCCGCAGCCGACGGCAATGGCGATGATCGCGCCCCACGCGAGCGGGATCTCCGCGCATAGACCAAGAACGCCCAAAGCCTTTGCAACGCCCGTTGCGCCCGCGACCGTAACGCCCATTGCCGCAAGAAATACTGCCGTTAAGCACGGCGAGAATCATGATATAGGAAAGCGAGCCTAAGAGGACGATCAGGCTTGCCATGATCTTGGCGCCGCTCCTGCGAAGTTTGGTTTTCATACGCTCACCTCCTTCGCCATGATGCGCGCCACGTCTTTATAGCCTTCTTCGAGCTCTTTCTGTGCATGGAACAGTTTTGCATAGCCGCCGCTTGCTGCCATAAGCTCCGCATGGCTGCCGCGCTCTTTCACTTTCCCTTCTTCCATAAAGTAGATATTGTCCGCGGGGACGACGTTGGCAAGACGGTGCGAAATGACAATGACGGACTTTTGCGCGCTCATCGCCTTGATATTGCGCATAATGATTGCCTCGCTCTCAATGTCGATATTGCTCGTCGCCTCGTCAAAGACGTAGATGTCCTTATCCGCCACGAGATTGACGGCGAGCGCGAGCCGCTGTTTCTGCCCGCCCGATACGTTGTTGGCGTCCTCAGTGATGACTTTTTCGAGGCCCCCGTTTTCTTGGATAAACCCGGCGAGATTGACTTTTTCGAGCGCCGTCCAGATCTCCTCGTCGCTTACGTTCTGTTTTGCAAGTTCAAAGTTGGCGCGCACGCTGTCGTTGAAGAGATAGGTGTTGTACGAAACAGATGCGAGATGTGAGTAGTAAGATTCGCGCGTCACGCTTTCAAGCGGCTTGCCGCCCACGGCGACGATGCCCGCTTTCGGACGGTACGCCCCGATGAGCAGATTGACGACCGTGCTCTTTCCGCAGCCGCTCTCGCCGACGATGGCGGTCATGCCGCGTTCGGGGAAGGTCATGGAAACGTTTTTCAGCACGTCGCGCTTGCCGTCATACGAAAAAGTCACGCCGTCTAATTGAAGCTGCGTTCCCGTCACTTCCTCTTTGCCCCACACGGGATCGGGAAGGTTGAGAAGGGATATGATCTTTCTGCCCGCGCTTGCGCCGTTCATGGCGACGTGAAAAGCAGAGCCGAGGGAGCGGAGCGGGAGGAAAAATTCCACCGCAACGAGAATGAGGAAGAGCGCCGCCGCGGGAGCGAGCCCGCCGTTCATCAGCCCGACGACGGAAAGCGCGATGCCCGCGCCCGCACCGCCGTAGGCGACGAGGTCCATGATGGTCGTGCTCGCAAGCTGCATGACGAGCACTTTCATTGTGATCTTGCGAAGCTCCTCCGCGCTTGCGTTCATCTTTTTGTGGCGCGCCCCGTCCGCTTTGAAGATCTTTAACTCTTTCAAGCCCTGCACGCTGTCGAGGAATGCGTCGCCCATCGAAGTGTACTTGCCCCAATATTTGGCGAAGATTTTTTTGGCGTATTTGCTCACCGCGATGATGGAAACGGGAATGAGCGGCACGCACGCCAAAAGCACGAGCGAAGTGCGCCAATCGATCCCGACGCAGATACAGAATAAAAGTATCGGCGCGATCATGGAAAAGAAGAACTGCGGAAGGTACGTCGAATAATATAGATCGAGCTGTTCGATGCCCTCCATTGATACCTGCGTCAGCCCCGCCATGCTCATGCCGTCTGTGGAACGCACGCCGAGTTTTAAGATCTTATCGTAGGTGCGCTCGCGCAAGTCCTTTTTGACCTTGCGCCCCAGCATATCTTTGAGATTTCCCGTGCAGCGGGAAGCGATATAGCGCACGATAATGGCGACGACCGCCGTGATCGCGGGGTATATGTAGGCGAGCGCCTCGCAGTCCTCGATAAGGAAATACACCGCCCAGCACACGCTCGCCGTGATGCCGATGTTGGCGAGCATACCCAAAACCATGAAAAGGACGGTATAGACGACGTATTTTTTGTTTCCGCCGATGAGTCTCAGAAGTTCTTTGTCAAACATTTGCTTTCGCCTTCTCTTGCTTTTTTCGTTTCCTTTTATAACCGATCATCTGAAAGACGTGTTTGAACGCGAATATCGGGTGCGTGAAGATCATCCGCGGACCCGCCCACTTCATCACGTTTTTGATCTTCTCCCGCATATCCGGCTTGTAGCAATGGATCTTGCAGAAGGAGCAGAACTTTTTGTTGACCTTAAACGGGCACTTTTCAAGGCGGAAGAGCGCGTATTCGGTGAGCGCTCTGCACTCCTCGCACAGCGCTTCCCCTTTCGTGCCGTGATTGCCATGGCAATACATTCTGATCATCACGGGGATGAGTTTTCTTTCCTTCTCCCACGCTTTGAGCTCTTTCGGCGTCTTCATCGTTCTCCTTCGTTCGCAGAAGCAAACATATATGCAGACTTTTCGTTCGCAAATGCGAACAGTGTGGCATAAAATCAGGTACGCAGCAGCGAACTTACGGGCGAAATAAAAATTCGCCTTTTTAGTTCCCTTATGCGAACCAATAGATAGTATAATCATTTTCGAAATGCAAGTCAAATGTATTTCCTGCCGCTCATGACTTTTTTCCGAAAAATGTGCCGGCGCGAAAAAAAGAACGAGCTGCTTTGGTGTTTTTCAAGATTGCTGCCGCAGCGGCCGATTTACCGCCGGTAGATCAAGCGAAATCAGAGCCTTTGTTTATGTTTTTTGTCTTGTTTACAGCCAATATGCAAACGATGCTGTATCGGGATCTTCCGGAGTTACGCCTTGGATGCGCGGCGAAACTTCTTCGGGAAACGGACGAACCCGTTACAAATATAGCCGATATGGTTGGCTTTTTGCAAGTGAGTTACTTCGGAAAAAGTTTTAATGCCAAAACCGGGTACTCTTCGAAAGAATACAGGGCGAAGTACAATTCAAAGCAGTAATATATAATTCAATACAAAGAAAAAGAACTCTGGAATTATATCAGAGTTCTTTTTCTCACTACTTGAAAATGCGATCACTGTTATAAATTTTAATTCTCTTAGGGAATTGCGCTTTCAGCGTTGGGCTTTAACTTGTACTCATATACAAGTGATCTACCGTTCCCGCCGAAAGAGTACGGTTTTCCCCAGACAAGCTTAAAACCGCGCCTTTCATAAAAGGTATATGTGGCGTCCGTATCGGTAAATACGCGCACCGTCTTGACATTGCTCTTTGCGCAACGCGCCTTAAAAGCATTCCAGAGAGCCGTTCCCAGCCCTTTGCGGAAGTCCTTGCGCGAGCAAAGCGCCATCAGTTCGCAGTCGCAGACAAGCGGCGTGTCTTTCCCGTTCTCTTTCAGCTTTTTATAGAAAACGTCGAATTGCGCTTTGAACGCTGCGGACATTTTGTAGCCGCCGAACATAAACTTGAAAAAGCACCTCAGCCACGCCTTATAGTGCGGTTTTACTTCGTGTAATTTGGCAAGCGTTTTATTGAAATCCTTTTTGTAGTGCCCGATGATGAACCCGACGACCTGCCCTTCGCTCTCCGCCACATAGGTAAAGGAACACTTCTCTGCGAGTACCTGCGCATAATCGCGCAGAAACGCTCTGTCGTTTTCCGTCAGCGGGCAGTCGAAAAAGCTCTCGTAAAAGCACATCGCGCAGTCGGGGACGTCCTTCTCCTCAAATTTGCGGATCAGAAACATAACACTCACCTCTTGTGCGAGAACAGACCGTGCTTTTCATACGGCTGACTTTGAATATTGCCGACAGTATAGCCCTGCGCGGTGATCGCCGCCTTGATGCGCATAATATCTACGCTGTCCTCGGCGAGGACTTCCGTTCTGCCCTTCGCGTGGGAGGACGCGACCTTTTTCACGCCCTCCACGCGGCGCACTACATCGTTGACGTGCGTTTCGCACATTCCGCAGCGCATCCCCTCGACTTCCAATGTGATTTTGAGCATACTCCCTCACCTTGCCGCTTTTTCGCCGAGCGCGCGGCAGGCGGCAAGGGCTTCGTCGTCCGGTGTGTTGTTGCAGATGAGCCCGTCCTCGATCATCACGCCGCCCGCGGCTTCCACTCTCTGCTGCCAGGTGCGCATCCATTCGCCGTCGCCCCAATCGTAAGAGCCGAACAGCCCCACTTTTTTGCCCGAAAGCGAACCTTCGACGGATGAGAAGAACGGCTCGAACTCGCTCTCTTCCAGCTCCTCGCTGCCCATTGCGGGGCAGCCGAACAAAAGCGCGTCGCTGCTTAAAACATCGGCGCTTGCCGCGGAAACGGGCAGAAGTTCGGTCTCCGCACCCGCGTTCTTTGCGCCTTCGGCAATGGCATTTGCCATTGCTTCCGTATTGCCCGTACCCGACCAATACACGATAGAAACTTTCATAAGATACCTCCAAGTAATTTTTTTAACCTATATTAAAAATCTGTGTGAGCGACCGCCCCCTGTCCATATGCCGGCAGATGCAGGCG
>ERZ1643249.140-NODE-140-length-94893-cov-38.387482_pt1 | contig 94893 bp, 98 predicted proteins | sample MGYA00579263_ERZ1643249 | MGnify/ENA primary metagenome ERZ1643249 (study PRJEB29033, sample SAMEA4952264) | chicken gut metagenome | biome: Broiler Chicken; feature: Gastrointestinal Tract; material: Caecum | place: Ireland | collected 2018 | study: Broiler...
GATGAGCATTTCTTTCAGCCAGTCTGTGATCTGTTGGAGTATGCTGTCCAAAGGCGATTACCTCCTTTTGCGAATTAACCAAATAATCCGGAAAGCAGCGGAACCAATGTGATACCAATCAGGGCAACACCGCCGCCTGCCATCAACTGTTTCATGCCCTGGGATTTAGCTCCGGGATTGTCATTGCCGTAGCCCTCAAGCAAGTTAATTGCACCCCAGATACCAAGACCTGCACCGAGAGCCACTACCAAAGTCTGAAGAACCGTTACTGCCGAGTTGAAAAATTCCATACGTTTTCCTCCTGTGATAAAAAATAGATTGATGGTTGATTCCGCACTTTCGCCATGTGCACCTGCCGAAAGGATGCGGATATAAAAATAGCCAGATAACCGATAACAGTTACCTGACTATGTAAAGGCAGCAGAACGCCGCCTGCGATTTATATGTCACAGGAATTGAGTTTCCTGAATATTTCTGCTTCTCTGTTCAGTTGCGGCAGGGAAGCTGGCAATGGTTCAATCTCAAAATGAACCGGCAATAAATTTTCCATTGTCAGCTTTTCCAGTATTTGTGCCTTTGAAATATCTCCCAGATTTCTAATACGGCATCCGGCACAAGTCCGAATCAGCAGTTCCCGAACCGTATGAATCTGATTTATTTTCAGTGCACGATATATTCTCGTTGGAAATGACAGTTCATAAATATCCTGATAAAAAAGATGCTCACTGCCGCAAATTCCTCTTCTCTGTCTATAGATTGTTTCTTCTTCAGCCAACTGATGGGTAAGATACTCAACATTGGCACAATAACCTTTCGTGATATAGGCAAACATCCGCCTGTTTCCATTCAAATCCCCCAGTGCACGGGAAATACACTGGCGCACTCTGTTCTCAGTCAGATGGTATTGTTCAGCTATCTGCCGCCGGCTTTTGTAATTCTCATAATATTCACGGATAAGAATCTGATTTCGTTCTGTCAGGTAGGAGAGAACATAGTTCAGCCCTTCAAGCTGATCCGCACTCAAATTTTCATAATCAATGTTTGTTCCCATTTCCTCATTCAGCGATAATTCTGTCAGCAGATTCGCAGGATACAATCTTTTTCTTCTTCCCATTTTTCGTTTCCTTTCTCGAATAATATTTGATATGTAACAGGCGGCTTTCACCGCCTGCCCAGGGATTTACTCTCCGGTAATCAGGAAAACAGACCCGCAAGCAGAGGAACAAGTGTGGTTCCGATCAGAGCCACACCGCCGCCTGCCATCAACTGTTTCATGCCCTGGGATTTAGCCCCGGGATTGTCATTGCCGTAGCCCTCAAGCAAGTTAATTGCACCCCAGATGCCAAGACCAGCACCGAGAGCAATAACCAAAATCTTCAAAACATCTACTGCGGAAGTGAAAAATTCCATATTGTAATCCTCCTGAATCTGAAATCATGAACTTTGGGTACAAAAAAAGCCTTCCGCTATACCGTTGTTTCGGTCGGAAGGCTGCTATTCGTTCTCATATTTTGTTTTCATGTTCACCCTCTTTTTTATGCAGTCATATATATCACCACCACCTTTCGATTCTTTCATCCAAAAGATGAGATACACCAGAACTACACCTCACTTTTGGCAAACTCCCGATACACCTTTTCATTTCTTGCCCGAAATGCACCCACAGTGCCTGTCGCTGCCAGTTCAGGGTAAGTTGCCTGCACTTTCTGTCTGCTGCGTCTGACCGTTTCAAACGCCGGAAAGCCTTTCTGCTCCAGCTTCATCAGAAAATCAGGTACAGTCAGCTGATACAGGTTAACGCCTTTTGCTGAGGAATAGTATCGCAAAATTTCCAGATACAGAACATTGTCGCTGTTCCTTGCAGAAGCATTTTCCTCCAAAATCTGCTTCACCAGCGAAGATACTGCTTTCAAATCATGCATCGAAATCGCTCCTTTCCGTTAATCCGCATCCACCACAACAAATTCATCGTTCGCTTTCAGCCGCAGACGATGGCTGAGAAATTCTTCGATTTTGAACTCATTTTTCTTGTCATAGTCTGCGGTCAGTTTAAAGTTTGGATGCTGCGTAAGATCATATTTATCCGATAAAAACGGTCTGACTCCACGCAGCTGTAAGATACATTTACTGCCATCCAGTACGGCAAGTTCATCCACGGAAGCAAGGTCTTTCCCCAATTTTTGATAATTCATGCCGTAAGACGGGCTGTTACCTCTGGTATTTGATGTGTTGTACATATCAATGGTTTCTTTCCCAAGTGCCTGATTCAGTTCTTTCAGAGTGGTCGGCTCAGAACCACCAAGAAAGATACGGGAGTCCATGTTACCAATGATCGTGTCGGCATTGTCCTTGTAAATTGCCTTCAGCTGAGATTGTGCCTGCAATACCAGACAGGCGGAAATCTCTCTGGAACGAATCGTTGCCACCAGTTTTTCGAGATTCGGAATCTGTCCAATATTGGCAGCTTCATCGATCAAACATCTCACATGAACCGGAAGTCTGCCGCCGTACACATCATCTGCTTTCTCACACAGCAGATTAAAAAGCTGCGTGTATATCATGGAAATCAGGAAATTAAAGGTGCTGTCCGTGTCCGACATGATAAGGAACAAAGCAGTTTTCTTATCTCCAAGCGTATCCAGCTGTAACTCATCGTAGGCGGTAATATCCCGCACCTCCTGAATGTCAAAGGGAGCCAGCCGAGCACCGCAGGAAATAAGAATACTTTTCGCTGTTTTGCCTGCCGCCAATTTATACTTTTTATATTGGCGGACAGCAAAATGATCTGGCTTTTTCTTTTCCAGGGCTTCAAACATCATATCAACCGGATTCTGAAATTCTTCGTCATCCTCACGCACTTCCATCGCATTCAGAAATTCAATCAGAGTAGAAAAATTCTGCTCCTCCAGTGGCGCTTCATAATGGATATACCCAATCAAAGCACAGTAGAGGAGTGTTTCCGCTTTCGTCCAGAACTCGTCACCGGCTTTTCCATCTCCCTTTGTGTTTGCTATCAGCGTTGTCACCAGCTTCAGAATGTCTTTTTCGGAATGGATATATGCCATCGGGTTATAGTGCATCGACTTTTTAAAGTTGATGGTGTTGAAAATCTTGATGTTGTAATTGTTCTTCAAAAGTGCATTGCCGCACTCAATGACAATACTTCCCTTCGGATCAGTGACAACGTAGCTTGAGTGCATCTGAAGCAAGTTAGGCTTCAGCCAAAAGCGGGTTTTACCGGAACCGGAACCACCTACAATCAGGACATTTTTATTTCTGGCGTTGGCAGGATTTTTCGGACGGTTGCTCATCATCAATCGCTCCGTTTTTGTGAGAATGATATTGTCCTCAAATTTCGGAGCCATAAACGGTTCAATATCTTTGGCGGTTCCCCATCGGGCAGAGCCATACTCTACATTGTGACGGTATTTTTTTGCGTTTTTTCCCCGCAAATACACTGCCACCCGCAAACCGGCTCCGCAGGCGATGCCAATAAGCAAATCAAACGGGTATAAGCTCGGCAAAGGGTTTCCAAACGCCGCCGGAAGGGTAGAAAAAAGGCTGAGGATTTTAGCGGAACTGTCCGCACCCTCAGCCATACGCCATGCTTCTCCGAAATTCGTTGCAATCAATCCCACAATGAAATATGGGATATTCAGAATCAGAAGCTTTTTAATTTTTTTAGAGTCCATCACAGATCACGCTCCTGTTTCTTTTCCCGAATCTTCTTCGGCACGGATGCTACCAGATTTTTAAACTTACTGAGCTGTGCCAGCACACTCGGTTTCTTGTCCTTCGTCATTGACCTTGCCTGATGTTCCTTGCAGATGGAATCCAGTGCATCGGCATCCTTTGCACGGACAAAAACAAAATAGCGGGGCGGATCAACCGTCTTATCCTTCCGTACCGCAAAATCTACACCATACTTTTTGGCAAGACGCTCAAAGTCTTTGATGCCTTCTTTTTCAATTTCCGCATTGGCAGCACCCTGATTCTGCCCCAACAGTTTTTTTACCGACTGCTTTCCATGCACCGCCGGATCTCTGCCTTTTCTTGCCTTTACCTTCTCACGATGCTGCATATATTTGCGAATACCAGCAATAATGCTTCTTACCGTCAGCCTGGTTGTACTGATTGCCAGATTGACTGTCCTGTTTTCCACTTCTTCCTGCAAAGCAATCTACCTCCTTCCACACATGATAGAGAGAATAAACCTCAACGGTCTATTCCTTTGGATTTTTGCTTCTGCTTCCTGGGCTGCTTGTCAGGAATATCATGAGTTTTCTTAAATTCTGCAATCCCTTTGGGATCAAATTCTTTTAATTTCTCCAAATCAAACGCCACCACAGAATATTTTCCAAATCCCTGTTTAACGGTATATGGCAGCACTTTTCCCAGTTTATTCTCTTTGATGAACGCTAACAGGTCTTTGCTGATGTCACCGTTGATGAACGCTTCATTCGGTTCCAAAGAAAAAGCCGGAAGATTTACTGTCATATCAGCAAATGGTTCCGGTCCGTCTTCACCATGAGAAGTAATTCCAATATAAAGCCGATCGCCGTATTGATATTCACCAATATGCAGCGATACTTTTTCTTCGCCCAGTTCCCATTTAAAGGGTACAATTTTCAAATTTTCATCCACTGTTTTCTCCTTTCCTTTTTATCGAACTACATCTTTTTGATCGTAGAACAGATTTCCTCTGGATACTTTGGCATGACTGACAATCTTGATATGTCCTTTATCCTGATTGTCCAGGGCTTTTTCATACCCTGCCTGAGTCAGATAGAGCCTGGTTCGCTCACCTTTCCAGCCAACGGGCGAATCATTTGAGAGGACATCAAAAATAATCATGTGCCTGGTATCATCTGCAAAACGCTGCAAGTCCATATAAGAATGTCCATGATATTCTTTTGCACCTGCCTTTGCCCTCATTTCTTCCATCAATTCCTTAATTGTTTTATCCGCCATCGGATACCTCCTCACAAAACATCTCTGTCCGGACTGTTTTTCTGCGGCATGACTTCCGCTTTCTTAGGCGCTTCCGCAGCTCTTACCTTGTCATCCGGCAAAGGAAGTGCCATAACGCTGCGTCCCATCCGTACAAACATTTCCGGCTGATGAAATTCCTTTTCAAATTGCTCCATCAGTTCCGGGGACAGGGAAGCGAAATCTTCTTCTCCCAGACCGACTACCAGAAAATCACCGGCGATAATGTCATAAATCTGCCCGTTATCATCCCGCAGTGCCCGGTTCAGCTCGCTTCCATTTATCTTGCCCTCATCATTTACCACAAGAGCAACTTCTTCATTGAACGGATAGACCGCTTCAATATCGCCACCCACAGCTTTCTGCAAATCTTCCAGTTCACTGCCGATCTGAACAGCCTGGGGATACATTCCCGGTTTGACCAGAAGAACATCCATCAGCTTCTTCTGTTCCTGCACAAGATCACGTTCTGCTTCTGTGCCAAACTCAACACCCGTAAAGTTCTCGGAATCCAGAATATATTCCGAATCGTAATACGCCTGTCTTACCTGTTCTTCGGCTTCTTCACGGGAAGCGGCTTCCACCGTTACAGTCTTTTCAAGTGTTTCCGTGATTTTGATGTCGTATTCTTTCAAAACTCTCGACCTCCGTTTCTGTTAGACATAGAAAAAGCGACCATCTACAAACCTTACAGTTCATAAATAGTCGCTTCGCTTTCCCATTGAGGAATACATATATTATCCAACTCTTCCATCAGGCTTTCAGGAGTGAAGAACAGGTCATCTCTTTCTTTCAGCAGCTTCACAATGGAACGGTATTCTGTTGTGTAATAATAATCTTCAGATTTCACAACCATGCTGACATTGTGTACCACTGCAAAACTCATATCTTCCAGAAGCCACAACTCCCGATTATAGGAAGTATCCACCATATCAAAGACGCTGATTTCCATATCGGTGTAAAGCAGGCAGGCTCTCTGCACGAATAATTCCTTACCACGATACTCAAATCCCCGGTCAATATTGGTTCTGATCGTGTACTCGTAAGGCGTTTCCACCTTATCTCTCAGAGCCATGCAGATTTCCGGCAGGCACAAAGCAACACTGCCGACTTCTTCCTCGTCATAGGCTTCGTAATCCTCCGGCTGGTACAGATCAAACAGCCATTTCAAAGCATCGCTCATTTCTTTTTCAGTAAACATTCATATCCTCCTATCGCTCCATAGATTTCTCACGTTTTTTCTGCCACTGTTCCAGCAGTTTAATAATGGTGTCCTCCATTTGCTTCGGAGTATAAGATTTTGGGAAATACTTCCGAAGTACATCATTTTTGATAGTGACCTTATCCAGCTCACTTCTCTTTTCTTCGGACATAATCGCACACATGGCATCCAGACTGCATTTTCCTTCCTGACTGAATTTCTTCAATCGCTGTGCCTGCGACAGGGAAGGAGTCGCCTGAGCATAGTCCATCGCTTCCAGAAAATCCTTCTGTTCCTCTTTTTTCAGGTAGGACAGCTCCACTGCCGGATTGAAAGCGATTTTCTTTTCATCTACCATATCCAGCAGTTCAGGAATCAGCTCTGTCAGACGAATATAACGTTGAACGGTACGAGCACTATCCCCTGTGCCTTCAGCCAGTTGTTCGTCTGCTCGCAACTTCGTGCCAATTTGGCACGAAGTTAAATCGGTTCGTTGCCCCTGATGTTTAATCGCTTCCAGCTTCATCTTATAAGCGAAAGCCCTCTCACTGGGAAGAAGGGTTTCTCTTTGCAGATTAGAATCCACCATCAAAATCGTGGCAGCATCATCGTCCATATCACGCACAATTACCGGCATGGTTTCTTTTCCGGCAAGCTCAGAAGCGTGATGGCGTCGGTGTCCTGCAATCAGCTCATAACCGCCTTCCGGACGGGGACGGGCAATCGCCGGTGTCATAACACCAAACTGTGCGATACTCTCCACAGTTTTCTGCATGGCATCATCGTCCAGTACCTTGAATGGGTGCCCCTTAAACGGATGGAGTTCAGAAAGAGGAATCTCCTGTACCCGTTCCTGCTGGGCTTCTTCCCTTGACTGGTCAGTCTGGAAAATATCATCGTAGCTGCTCAAGCTGATGTTTCCGCTTCTTTTCGGCATTCTGAAGCACCTCCTTTGTCAGTACCCGATAGGCATCCGCCACCTTGCCTTTGGGGTCATGCTTGAAAATACTGGTTCCTTCTGCACTGATTTCCTCCGCACGGACAGAACGGGGAATATCTGTCTTATAAACTTTGAGCTTCCCACCATAGTTTTCCCGAATCAGGCTGCTGATTTCTTTGGAATAATTAGTACGGCTGTCCACCATCGTCAGCAGGATACCCTCAATTTTTAACTTCGGATTGATTTGCCTGCGTACCTTGTTGATCGTCTGTAAAAGCTGTTCCAGACCTTTTGCTGGAAGATAAGCCGCCTGCACCGGAATCAGCACGTTGTCAGCCGCAGCCAGTGCATTGACTGTCAGCATCCCCAGAGAAGGCATACAATCCAGAAGGATAAAATCATAGTTCTGTTTCACAGTATCCAGGTATTGCCTGAGAATGGTTTCCCGGCTCATGGCATTCACCAGAGATACCTCCAAACCGGATAATTCGATATTGGCTGGCATCAGGTCAACACCTTCCGGGTGATGCAGAATGCCTTCACCTGGAGCAATCGGCTGTTCAAGAAGGATTTTCCCCATCATATCTGACAGTGTAGGAAAGAGCTGATCGGGAACAGGATGTCCCAGGCAAATGGTCAACGATGCCTGTGGGTCGGTATCTACCAAAAGCACCTTTTTCCCCTCCATTGCAAGACCAACACCAAGATTCTCACAGGTTGTGGTCTTACCCGTTCCGCCTTTCTGATTCACTACCGCCATGACCGTTGCTTTCGACAATTTCTCCACCTCTCCTTCGTTTTTCATACTTGTTCAATCTTCATCACCTCCCTTCATCCTTCAGACAGATCATGCCGCACCAGTGCGTCAAAATATCCATCTATTGTCAGGATAGAATTGTATATCGTTGCAAGCAGATACTGTTTGATATTGTGAATCTTCGTTGTATTTTTCTTAAAGCAGTCCATCACAAACTTAATATGCTCCGAATTAAGTTTCATAAAACGACTTCTCACAATCTCTACTGGTTTATCATCGCCTGCAATACGAATCTGTTTTCTTTTGCTGCACATTGTTTCCACAATCAGAGCCACAATGGAATCCAGCAGTTCTTTATCATACGGATAATTTTTGTAGAGGATTTCAATCTCAAGATGTTCAAAAAAATATTCATGATAGTATGAGTAATCCCCATCCGTTCCGTGTTCCATTCCGGAATCTCCGGAAGGAAAGGAAAGATTCATATTATTATCATTAAGATTATTTTTATTAGTATTATTACCGTGTCCTTTTGACATTTCCAAAGATGTCGGATTGACATTTCCAGAAGTGTCATTTTCACACTTCAAGAAGTGTCCTTCCTGTTCGCTCTGTGGAAGAATAAACTTTTTCATATAAATCAGATTCGGTTTCCCCAGTCCCTGCTTCTTCCGCCAGATGAGATTCCCCTTTTTCTCAAGTTCTGCGAGCAGCTGAATTGCTTTCTTATTGCCGCAGCCAAGTGCTTCCATGATGTCTTCAACCGTATAGATGATGTAAACTCTTCCGTCTTTATCAATCCATCCGTTTTTCTGAGAAATACCCATACGATCCAGAAATAAGCCATACAGCAATTTTGCTTCCGCTGACAGGTTTCGATACCGTTCATTGGTAAACAGAAGTTTGGGAACCCTGTAAAAAGCATATTGTTCGGATTCCTCAATCCCAAAAAATTCCTCATACATTTTTCAAGCTCACCACCTCTTTCGGCGGGAAATTTTCTTTCTTCAACGGTGTCTTGCGAATTGTGCTGTCCCTGATCTGATACGGGCAGCGTGTGTAATAGCAAAAGCGATACCGCCAGCGTGGCTGAAAGTATTCGCACCTTTTACATTCTTTCGGATACTGATAACGGGAATATTTTTTTCTCCTTTGCATCTTCCTTCACCTCTCTAACCTTTGATGCCAATCTCACGCATTATCTGTTTCGTACACCAGCCAATACAGGGATGTACTCGTCCGTAAGGGCATCCGTCACAATCGCTTTTTTCTTTTTCCGGTTCAGAAATAATAAAATAGCAGTTCTCTTTTCCGAGAGAGCAGCCCTGCCTTGCATTTTTCCAGAAAAAGCACAGCGAGCAATCTTCCGGCTTCTTCGCAGCATATTTTTTGTTACTCACAATCGCTCCTCCTGCCTTCCTTTTTATTTTGGGTAAAAAAATAGAGCGTTTACCCTTCCCGATAGGGGATGAATAAACGCTCAATGTAACATTATGTTTGACAAGTTATTCCAGAAAGCCTATCCTGTAAATAGAGATACTAGCTTTTCAGCTCATCCGGACTCTTAATCCGGTAAGTGATGAAGTTGGAATGCCAACCAGATACCAGCCGGTATCTCCACAGGCATATTCAATCCGTGTAGGCTTCCACCGGTTGTTTACGAACACCTCCATGCAGGTGCCGCAGTGTAAACCTCCGTAGTATTCTTCCAGATTAAAACGAACATCCATGCGATCCGTTTTCTGGTCATAAACCAAAACCCCTTGCTTCATTTTGAACCTCCATTCTTTTAATTTTAGTTTCACCATGTTTACAGCAACCTAATCAAATCAATGGGGTTTTGACCTGAAATCTCGGACAAAAATCAGCGAAAACCCTTTGTTTTCAAGGTTTCTAACCGTTGCCCTTATTATAACTGGTTAGTCAATCCTCCGCACAATTCCCGTTGCTTTCATAGCAAAAAATTCCTCCATCCTACATGCTGTCTTTATCACCCTCCGCCATAAATCTGGCAGATCCGGAAGATAAACATATTATCTGTAAAATAGAGGAATTTATACCTTATTGCAAATCCTTTTCCGTTACTCCCCTGCATGCATCTGGTTCAGCAGATCCGTTTTAATCTTATACAGACGGTCGGAAAGATCCACATATACTTCATGCGGATTCACCAGACGGCGGGTTTCATCCCAGAGAGTCTCCTGTTCATGGAAACAATATTCACGGATATCCATTACAGAGGGAGATTCATAGACACACTCTCCCTTGTCAAACACTTTCACCATCAGTTCTCTCATGGTATAGGTGCCGCCTTTCAGATGCGTCTTCTTCCAGGTTTCCACCGGGTCAAAGATCACCAGGTCTTTCGATTCGTCAAAGCGGTCGTCTACCAGGCTGATCAGATCGGCTTTCAATTTTCCATTGGCCTTCTCATAAATCCGGTACACCGTTTTATTTCCGGGATTCGTCACTTTTTCGGAATTCTCGGACAGCTTGATCTTGGGCACAAAATCACCGTCACCGGTCTTGACTGCCGCCAGCTTGTAAACGCCGCCGAATGCGGGACAGTCCTTGGATGTGATCAGATTGGTTCCCACTCCCCAGGAAGTAATCTGTGCCCCCTGAGACTTCAGGCTGTCAATCAGATATTCATCCAGATCGCTGGAAGCAGATATGATCGCGTTTTTAAATCCCGCAGCGTCCAGCATCTTACGGGCTTCCTTAGACAGATAAGCCAGGTCGCCGCTGTCCAGGCGTATTCCATAGCGGCCGTTCAGTTTCTTCGCCCTGCGCATCTCTTTAAATACACGGATCGCGTTGGGCACGCCGGATTTCAAAGTATCATAGGTATCTACCAACAGCGTGCAGGCATTGGGATACAGTTCCGCATAGGTCTTGAACGCCGTATATTCGTCCGGAAAACTCATAATCCAGCTGTGGGCATGAGTTCCAAGAACCGGCACATCGAACAGCTGTCCGCACAATACATTAGATGTACCGATACATCCCCCGATCATCGCCGCACGCGCGCCGTAAGTTCCTGCATCCGGTCCCTGAGCGCGGCGCAGTCCAAATTCCATGACCCCGTCTCCCCGGGCCGCGTTCACCACTCTTGCCGCCTTGGTCGCGATCAGGCTCTGGTGATTAATAATATTCAGAATCGCCGTTTCTACCAGCTGTGCTTCCATAATGGGAGCAATCACTTTTATCAGAGGCTCTCTTGGAAAAACCACAGTTCCTTCCGGAATTGCATAGATATCTCCGCTGAAACGGAAATCCTTCAGATAATCCAGAAAATCTTTCTCAAAAATCCCCAGGCTTCCGAGATATTCCACATCTTCTTCTGAAAACCGAAGATTTTTAATATAGTCAATCACCTGTTCCAGCCCTGCGGCAATCGCGTAACCGTTGCCGCAGGGATTTACCCGGTAAAACGCGTCAAAGATCACGGTCTCCTGTACCGGGTTTTTGAAATACCCCTGCATCATGGTCAATTCATAAAGATCTGTCAGCAATGTCAGATTCTGTGCTGTGCTGCTCATTGGAATATCCTCCTTTTATCTACTGCTGCGCTGGGCAGCTGATATTTATACCCGCATTTCCTGTAATTCCGTTCACATACCCCGTAGCCGTATACTGCCAGATACTAAAGGATCCGAACGACGAATGATCCGCTCCGTCAGCTGCCAGCCAGACCTGCGCATGATTTGTCTCTGACAGATCCAGGCTGTTGGCCATCCAGCTTTCGCCTCCGAATATCATCGGTTCATATCCAGCATTTCTGACCGTCGTGCAAAACGCGCGGACGATCTTTGTCCGGTCCTCCGGGCTGAGTCCGTCTGCTCTGCCAGTATAAGACGGCCCGGAATAATCCACTTTTAGAGCTATCGGCATAGAAGTTCCATATTTCCCTGCAAGTGAAACAGCCAGACTGGCTTCTTCAACCGCTTCCTGCTCCGTAACTGCCTGGGAGAAAATATAGACGCCTGTGTCCAGTCCTGCCGCAGCCGCTCCAGACAGGTTACATTCTGCTTCCGCATCCAGTATCAGCCTTCCATTATCCGCGCCCCTGTATCCTGCCCGGATCATGGCAAATCCGATCCCCGCGTTCCGGACTTTGTCCCAGTCTACAGCGCCGTTCCAGCTGGAGACATCCACTCCGGTACGGCTGATCAGATACCCGTTCTCGTCGAACCGGTATCGAAGCCCTTTTATGACCTGATCTCCCGTCACCCGCTCGCCATTTTCATCATAATAGCAGGTATGTCCGTTTTCGTTCTGCCATCCAAAATACCGGTATTCCCCGGTAGACACTTCCTTTTCCACCATGACGGGGACTTTCTCCTGTATGACCTGCGTCTCTGCCGTCTGTGTCTGAACAGACGCGGTTACAGTCAGATGCTCTGTTTCTCCGGGTTCCCCTTCCAGAGGCTCTGCTTTTCTGTAAAGCACCTGATAGCTGTACCCGGCTGCGTTTCCTTCTTCTTCGATACGGTCGCAGACGACCGATACCAGTTCATATCCGTCGTAAGATCCGTCCATATTCAGAAGCAGCATGGCCAGTTCTTCGTCTTCGCTGTCCAGCACGACTTCTCCGGTACTGTAAGAATACTCCTGCCATACGCCATCCTGAAGGGAATACTTTACCTTGCCGGAGCTGTCGGAATACTCTGTAGGAGTCTCCACCGTCACCGGAATTGTCTCTTCTCTTTCAACAATCCGATAGGTGGAGGGATCGCTTTCATCTACCGTCGACTCTTCATAGACCGTTTCCATGATCTCCTCTTCAGAGGAGCCGACAAACTCCACCGTATCATTTGGCATTCCAACAGAGAGTGATGGAGACCATGTATCTTCCAGAGCGGAATCCACCGCCTCTTCTGTCAGTACCACTGCCGACACGTCCCGGACCTCATAAGAGATCTCAGCCTCTTTCTCCGCTTCTTCTGCCTCATATTCCTCATTTTCATGAAAAGCGGAAACTTCTGTATCGTTTCCGCTTTCCTGTCCTGTAGAAACTTCTTCCTGATACTCTTCCTCATATGGGACCTGCGCCGTCTCCGTATTGCTTTCTTTCGAACCGCAGCCGGAAATCACGGAAGCCAGCGTTCCGAAAAGCAATACCAGGCCCGCCGCGTTCCTGCTCACCTGCTTATTTTGCCTCCGTCTCTTCAGCAGCATCGGTAGATGCCGCGTCATCAGCAGTCTCCTCATCCGTCGTATCTGTGTCAGTCGTCTCTGTATTTGTTGTATCTGTATTTGTTGTATCTGTATCCGTACTTTCCTCTGTATTCGTCTCCTCCTGCTTCATATTGAAAATTTTCTCCAGAGGAATAGTATTCAGCACTTCGTCATTTACCGTAATCTCTGCCGCCTCCCTGAGCGGATTCAGCCAGTTATCATAAGCTTCCTGCTCCCTGTCAGCCAGCACATTCTGTCTCTCTGTCTCGGTCGCCTCTTCATCAAACAGACTTTCCATATAAACCACATAATATGCGCTGTCCGTCTTGACCACATCTGAGAATTCTCCTTCTCCCAGCTCGTCCGCCGCCGCTTTCAGGTCTTCGTTAAGGGAAGAATTATTGTCCTGGCCATAAGTGACCGTCGTAGCCGTCAGGTCATGCGCCTCTGCCGCTGCGCTCAGATCACCGCTCTCTTTTGCCTCGTTCAGAATCTCATTCATAGTGATCTCTTTTTCAGCCAGTTCCGCCGCCGACAATTCCGTTGTATTTCCATCTCCGTCTGTAGTTCCGGTAATGTCGTTTCTTACATAGGAGATCCTTTTCTGTGCCACATCTTCATCCGGCACGTTTGTGTCAATAGTCTGCGCCAACGTCTGATATACTTTCGACTGAAGCGCGGCCAGCTCCAGCACATGTGTCACAGCAGCCTCATCTGCCGTCATCGCCTCCAGAGTTTCACTGTCGTTCGCAGCAAGAAATGCCTGCGCAGCTTCAGACGCGGCTGCCTTCTCTTCTTCGCTCAGGGAGACTCCCAGATCTTCCGCATTGGCCTCCACAATGTAATATTCCTCCAGGGTATCCACCACAGTGTCACGAATCGTCTCGCCATAAGGGGTTCCCGTCCCCATCAGATCCTGACTCATAAAATCTTCACCAAAATAAGCTCCATACATGCTCTGCATCTGGGCCTGCTGATATCTCAGATAAAAATTCACCTCAGACAACGGGATCGATACTCCATTCACACTGGCTGCTTCTGCCGTACCGTCCAGAGTAATCCTTCCGGAACAGCCCGTGACTGCTGTCGCCACAGTCAGCAGCAGAGCGAAAAGTCCCGCTATTTTCCTTTTCATAATAAGTATTCCTCCTAAACATTATCATAGTAGTTAATTATAATCCCTTTTGTTTTCTAAAGCAATTCCTTTAAAACAATTTTCACATTTACCTGGTCCATCACATCCTGATCTACTGTAATTTCAGCCTGTTCCATCCACTCGTCCAGGATCTGGGACAACCGTTCCTGCCTGCCCAGATCCGTCAGATAATCTTTCCAGTAATCACTGGCGTCCTCGTCAAAATCGTTCGTGTGCTGAACCACGAACCAGCCTTCCTCCGTCTCAATGGGATCTGATATTTCACCTACTCCCAGCATCCTGGCTGCGTCCAACATCAGCGGTTCCTGGCCGTCGTTTTCGTTGGTCATGCCCATACTGGAAACCACCGGCGTCATCCCTTTTTCCTCAGCTGCGCTTTTCAGGTCTCCGATCTCCCGGGCTGTCTCACAGATCTCAAAAGCCAGTTCTGTCCGCTCCTGTACTTCTTCCTCTGTGAACGGAGTCAGGTTTCCTTCCGCGTCCCGGAGGCCCGTAGTGGATACAAGCACATAGCAGATTCCTTCCCGGTGATAGTCTTCCTCCGAGAGTTCCGGCTCATAATCCGCCACAGCCGCCTCCTCGGCCTGAATGGAGAGTTCTGTCAGCGCAAGCTGGTCGTAGACAAATTCCTCATCCGCCCCCGCATATTCCAGCAGCGCTTCATTGTAGGCTCCCATAAAATCCTCTGCCCGCTGCCTCACTTCCTCCAGCTGTTCCCCGCTCAGAGAGACGCCGTATTCTTCCGCCTTCTGCGCGGACAGATGCGTTCTGCAGATCAGATTCATCACTTCTTCTTTCAGGCTGTCCGCCAGCGTGGTCCCGTCGTCGTCAACTTCCATGCTCCACATGTCGTCCCCATATGTGTCCAGGTCTTCTCTCTCCCACTGCATCTGGTTCATCCGAACATAAAAATTCCATTCTCTGAGGCTGATGTCTTCCCCATTCACCGTAAAGGCAATCTGGTCCGCATCGGTTTCCTGCTCCCGCCCTGCCCCGCAGCCGGTCAGGAACAGCGCGGCCGTCAAAAGTGCGATTATCTTTCTTCTCATTCTTTTCTTTACTCCTGCTCTTTCAGTATCTCCATATCATCCAGAATCTGCCCTGTTACCTCCAGAAGATTACCGGAATATTTTTTTCGGCTGTTTTTCATTTCATAGATAAACTGCGGAGGTTCTGACTTGCGGAAGGTCATGGCTCCGTCCATGGACGCGATCAGTTGCGGGATCTTCGCCGGATTGATCCGCGCGCGCTCATACATGGTAAATACGATGCGGTCAGGACGGCCCTGTACCTCTTTAATGTACAGACGATGCGCCTTGCCCCGAAGCCCCGTTATCTCCAGAAGGTTTAATACGGATTTGGGCGGTTCTCCAAACCGGTCGATCAGTTCTTCCAGCATGTCATCCCGTTCCTCTTCACTCTCCACAGCCGCAATTCTCCGGTAAATGTCCAGCTTCAGAGCCTCGTTGCGGATATAAGCATCCGGTATAAACGCGTCGATCTGAAGATCCGCCACCGTCTCAAATTCATCGGTTCCGTCCCGGCTGTCTCCCTTCATACGCAGCACCGCCTCATTCAGCATCTTACAATACAGGCTGTAACCTACCGCCTGCATGTGGCCATGCTGCCTCTGTCCCAGCAAAGTACCGACTCCCCTTATCTCCATATCCCGCATGGCGATCTTAAATCCGCTGCCCAGATCGGAATATTCCCGAATCGCATGGAGACGCTTCTCGGCGACCTCCTTGAGCATCTTATCTCTCTTATATAAAAGGAACGCATACGCGGTACGGTTGGAACGGCCCACTCTTCCCCGGAGCTGATAGAGCTGCGAGAGTCCCATATTGTCTGCGTCATGAATGATAATCGTATTCACATTGGAGATATCCATACCGGTTTCAATAATCGTCGTAGCCACCAGCACGTCTACTTCTCCTTCGATGAATTCATACATGATCTTCTCCAGCTCATGCTCCTTCATCTGGCCGTGGGCAAAAGCCACCACAGCCTCCGGCACCAGTTCCTGGATCCTGTGCGCGATATCAGCGATGGATTCCACCCGGTTGTACACATAATATACCTGCCCCTCTCTGGCCAGTTCCCGGTGAATGGCCGCGCGCACCATCTCCTCGTCATATTCACATACATAGGTCTGGATGGGCAGGCGGTCAATGGGCGGCTCTTCCAGCACGCTCATATCGCGGATCCCCGCCAGACTCATGTGCAGGGTCCGGGGAATCGGCGTAGCGCTCAGCGTCAGCACATCCACATTGGTCTTCAGCTTCTTCACTTTTTCTTTATCCGCCACGCCAAACCGCTGTTCCTCGTCGATGATCAGAAGCCCCAGATCCTTATACTCCACGTCTTTTGACAGAACCCGGTGAGTGCCGATCACAATATCCACGAGTCCTTTTCTAAGATCTTCAATCGTCTTTTTCTGCTGCGCGGGCGTGCGGAATCTGCAGAGCAGGTCGATCCGGACGGGGAATTCCTTCATCCGCTGCACAAAGGTATTATAATGCTGCTGGGCGAGGATCGTCGTCGGCACCAGATATACCACCTGCTTACTCTCCTGTACGGCCTTGAAAGCGGCCCGGATAGCCACCTCCGTCTTTCCGTATCCTACATCGCCGCAGATCAGGCGGTCCATAATTTTCCCGCTCTCCATATCTTTCTTGGTATCCGCGATGGCCTTAACCTGGTCCTCCGTCTCTTCATAAGGAAACAATTCTTCAAATTCTTTCTGCCAGACAGTATCCGGTCCATACACATATCCCTTTTCGGACTGCCGCGCCGCATACAGCTCCACCAGGTCCCTCGCCACTTCCTGGACGGCGCCTTTTACCTTTGATTTGGTCTTTTTCCAGTCCTGTCCGCCCAGCGTATTCAGTTTAGGAACCTTCTCGCCATCCGCGCTGCTGTATTTCTGGATCGCGTCCATCTGCGTAGCCAGGATGTAGAGGCAGGCCCCTTTGCTGTATTCAATCTTCATATAATCCTTGACCGTCTTGTCTACCGTGATCTTTTCGATTCCCCGGTAGATCCCCAGGCCATGATTTTCATGTACCACATAGTCTCCCACGGACAGTTCCGTGAAGCTGCTGATCTTCCGGCCCTCGTAGGTGCGCTGTTTCCTGCGTTTTTTCTTTTTCTCCCTGCCGAAGATGTCCGTCTCCGAGATGACCGCGAAACGGATCAGCGGATATTCATATCCGCGAAACACATTTCCGTGCACCACCATGATCTCCCCGGGCTGCGCCACCCTGGAGGGATCTTCACTGTAAAACGCATTTAATTCCTCCGCCAGAAGGTCCTCCGCCAGGCGGCGGCCTCTGGTCCTGGAAGCGCAGAGCAGCACTACCTGGTATTTCTCCCGTTTCCAGCGTTTCAGATCCTTCACCAGCAGTTCAAAATGGTTATTGTAGGACTGAATGGAACGGGTATCCAGGCGGAAGCGTCCGCAGAAATCCATTCTCTTGTCTGTCGTCTCCAGTGTGCCCAGCGCCGCGCCTCTCATATGGTTCAGCATATGAAGCACCTGTTCATAGGGAATGATCTCTTCCGGCTGGTCTTTCCGGATCTGTCCCTTTTCCAGCCGGTTTTCATAGTTCTGGCGGTATTCCTTTTCCACGGTCTCCCCGCATTCCGCCAGGCGGTTCACCTCGTCCAGAAACACCAGAGAATCAAACTGGCGAATATACTCCAGCAGGCTGACGCCCTTTCCATCTTCTCGGGAATCCATTTCCGCCGCCGGATAAAGCGTGATCTCATCCAGGTTTTCCATGGACCTCTGACTTTCCGCATCAAAACTGCGAATGGAGTCCACTTCGTCATCCCACAGCTCGATCCGAACAGGAGACTCTTCCGTCAACGGATAAATGTCCAGAATCCCTCCGCGCACCGCGAACTGTCCCGGCATCTCCACCTGGCCGGTCCGTTCATATCCCATCCTGATCAGACGGGTCTTCATGGCGTCCATCTCAAGAACGCTGCCCGCACTGATGGTCACGGTAAGCTGCTTCCACTTTTCCAGCGGAAGCAGCGGATCCATACACCCGTCCAGAGTAGTGATGATCACAGTCTCCGGTCCGGAAAACAGGCTGCTGACTGCGGATATTCTCTGGCGCAGCAGTTCTTTTCCCTGAATATCTGCATGAAAAAAGAGAAAATCTTTTGCAGGATAGTAATAGACCTCCTCTTCCAGGGCCTGATACTCCTCGTAGATTTCCTTCGCCTTTAACTCATTATAAGTAAGAATCAATTTCACCGGCCAGCCGCGTCCCATTCCGTACATCAGATGTGTTTTTTGAGAGTCTACGCATCCGGTAACCAGCTGGAGACCCTGATCCTTCTTCAGTCTCTCTCTGATCTGTACAAAGGTCTCCATCTGCAGCAACGGTTCATAAAAAGTATCCATCTTCCGCTCCTAATTGAATTGATTCATAGCTCTGTCCGCGCCTTCTTTCAAAATCACGGCCACCGCTTCTGCGGCCCGGTCAAACGCGTCCTCCATCTGTTTCTTTTCTTCCTTGGGAAAATGGCCCAGCACATAATCTGCCAGATCATATCCCTCCGGCTTTTCTCCAACACCTACGCGCACTCTTGTGAATGTCTGGGTTCCCAGGTGCAGGATGATATTTTTTATTCCGTTATGGCCTCCCGCGCTTCCCTTTTTACGGATACGGAGCTGTCCGGGCGGAAGCGAAACATCATCATAGACTACCAGAAATTCCGTTTCCGGATCTGCGCCGGAGAACCGGACCGCTTCCTGAATACTCTCTCCGCTCAGATTCATAAATGTCTGCGGTTTCATCAAGAGTACTCTGGTTCCTTCAATCATTCCGGTCCCGCAGACCGCCCGGTGCCTCTTCAGCTTCATATCTATATGATATTTTTCCGCCAGCCGGTCAATGACCTGAAATCCCACATTATGTCTTGTCTTTTCGTATTTTGAACCCGGATTACCCAGGCCGGCAATTACATACATCTTTTTCTCTCCATTTCAGCGGCTAATCTGCCCTGCTCATTGTACACGACGGAGATTTTTTTGACAAGTAGCAAAAAACCGGCGCACCTCTCGGTGTGCCGGCCTTCCTGATCTGCCTATTCCACAGCAGCTTCCTCCGCTGCCGCAGCAGCCTCTGCATATTTATCCAGAATCATTGTCTGGATGAAATCACGTGTGGCCGAATTGATGGGATGCGCGATATCCCTGTATTCGCCGTCGGACGCCTTCCGGCTCGGCATTGCTATAAACAGCCCTTTCTCGCCTTCAATCACCTTGATATCATGTACTACAAACTCATCGTCTATCGTAATCGATACCACTGCTTTCATTTTACCTTCTTTGGCAACTTTTCTGATCCGTACATCTGTGATTTTCATATGCTCTCCCTCCGTATATCTATCCTGATTTTAAGACTTACATGATATACCTTTCATTTTTTTCTACAACGATCTTAATTCCATCTTCACCTGCATAACGTGAATTGGCACGGATTGTATCCCGGCTTTCCACAATGCAGTTTTCAATGCAGGTATTGTCTCCCAAATACACATCATTCAGAATAATGGAATTTTTGATAACACAGTTGTTTCCAACAAATACCTTCTTGAAAAGAATGGAATTTTCCACCACGCCGTTAATGATGCATCCGCTGGCCACCAAACTGTTCTTTACGTCCGATCCGGCGTTAAACTTGGCGGGCGGGAGATCCTGTACCTTGGAATATATCTCCGGATATTCCCGCAGAAAATAATTTCTTATCTCCGGCTTCAGGAAATCCATGTTTGTCTCATAATAAGATTCTACCGATGAAATACTGTTCCAGTATGTGTCCATCTGATATGCAAATATCTTTTTAATATTCTTATAGCGGATCAGGATATCCCGGACAAAATCGAAACGGTCCTCCTGCGCGCATTTTTCAATCAGCTCAATCAGCTGCCGTCTGCGGATCACATAAATCCCACAGGATACCATACTGGCGTCCGTGGCTACAGGCTTCTCATCAAAATCCAGAATTCTTCCCGTATGATCGATTTTCACCACTCCAAAGCGGCTCATGTCTGTTCCTTCCGGCATCTCTTTGCAGACGATCGTAATATCCGCCTTCTTATCAATATGGTATTCCAGCACTTTGTTGTAATCCATCTTGTAGATGCCGTCTCCGGAAGCGATTACCACATAGGGCTCGTGGCTCTGCTTGAGCCAGTCCAGATTCTGCCAGATCGCGTCCGCCGTACCGCGGTACCAGAAACTGTTGTCCGCAGTCACCGTCGGAGTGAATATGTACAGTCCTCCCTGTTTTCTTCCGAAATCCCACCATTTGGAAGAACTCAGATGCTCGTTCAGGGAGCGGGAATTATATTGAGTGAGCACTGCCACTTTCTGTACATGAGAATTAGACATATTACTCAGCGCGAAATCAATACTGCGGTAGCTTCCCGCCACCGGCATCGCAGCGATCGCCCTTTTATTGGAGAGTTCTCTCATCCGGTGATTATTTCCACCGGCTAATATAATGCCTATCGCCCTCATACTCGTTCACCTGCCTTAATTAATGTCTCACCGCTTGCAAGCACGCCGTCCGGGTAGTCATCGCTCTTTGTCGCGCCGGAAACCGCCGTATTCAGTCCGATATGCACATTGGGCGGAATGACCGTCTTTTCTCCGATCGTCGCCAGCCCGTAAGAATATACCTTGGGATTCAGTCTGTTGGGAATGTCTTCGCCTTCCCCGATTACACACCCGTCTCCTACCGTCACTTCCTCGGCAATGATCGCCCGGCTGACCCTGCATCCCTTTCCGATTACAGTGTTTTTCATGATGATGGAATCTCTCACTTCCGTGCCCTCTCCGATCGTCACGCCTGCTCCAATTACAGAATTAACCACTGTTCCTTCCACGATGGAATTGCCGCTGACAATGCTTTTTTCTATATAGCCGGTGGAAGACACATACAGAGGCGGCACTGCATCGCTCTTGGTATAGATCTTCCAGAATTCTTCATAAAGATTAAATTCAGGGATGATATCTATCAGTTCCATATTGGCTTCCCAGTATGAACCAAGCGTCCCCACGTCTTTCCAGTATCCATTGTATTCATAAGCGAAAAGACGTTCTCCTTTTGCCAGACACTCCGGAAGAATATGCTTTCCGAAATCGCAGCCGGGTACGTCTCTCATCTTAATCAGCGCATCCCTGAGCACTTTCCATGTAAAAATGTATATTCCCATGGACGCCAGATTGCTTCTCGGTTCGGCCGGTTTTTCTTCAAATTCGCTGATCTGCCCCTTTTCATCCGCGATCACAACGCCAAAGCGGCTTGCTTCTTCCCACGGAACAGGCATACAGGCGATCGTGACTGCCGCTTCGTTCTCTTTGTGGAAATCAAGCATCACTTCATAATCCATCTTATAGATATGGTCGCCGGAAAGGATCAGTACATAATCCGGATTGTAAGTGTCAATATAGTCAATATTCTGGTAGATAGCATTTGCAGTACCGGAATACCAGTCACTCCCGGCACTTCTTTCGTAGGGTGACAGGATCGTCACTCCTCCGTTATTTCGGTCCAGATCCCAGGGCATCCCGATCCCTATATGTGTGTTCAGTCGAAGGGGTTGGTACTGTGTAAGCACACCGACAGTGTCTATTCCGGAGTTAATGCAGTTACTGAGCGGGAAATCGATGATACGGTATTTCCCTCCGAAAGCCACTGCAGGCTTTGCCACTTTGGATGTCAAGACGCCCAGCCGGCTCCCCTGCCCTCCTGCCAAAAGCATGGCAATCATTTCCTTTTTAATCACGCTATCACCTCTTGCTGCAACATATAAATGCTTTTGATGGTGACATTATACCACACCTTTTGTAAATAGTGAACATTTCAATGCAAAAACATTAGTACTTTTTTAACATTTTGTGACAGTTTTTATGCTATATCGAATGCATTTTTCTCTTCTTCGTCATATTATACATATATTTCATCAACATTTTGTGCAATTGTTCATGCGCACTGTTTTTCTATAGATCCGTGCATTGATTTTTCAGATAAAAGAAGTATAATTTATACATAACAAACCATTATTAAAAAGGAAACGAGGGCTTTGTATGTATCAGATAGATTTTCATACTCCTATTCATGTTCATTTTATAGGAATCGGAGGCATCAGCATGAGCGGGCTGGCAGAGATTCTTCTGAAGGAAGGATTTACCGTATCCGGTTCTGACTCCAAAGAATCCGAGCTGACCAGACACCTGGAATCCGCAGGAGCGAAGGTACACTACGGACAATGTGCGGAAAATATTGTCCCAGGCATAGACGCGGTGGTCTATACTGCGGCAATCCATCCGGATAATCCGGAATATGCCGCTGCTGTCCGGGCAGGAATTCCACTGCTCGCAAGAGCAGAGCTGCTGGGGCAGATCATGCGGAATTACCGGCATGCCATCGCCGTGTCCGGCACCCATGGGAAAACCACAACTACCTCCATGCTTTCCCTGATCCTTCTGGAAGCTCAAAAAGATCCTACTATTTCCGTAGGCGGAATCCTGCATGAAATCGGCGGAAATATCCGGATCGGGCACTCCGACGTTTTCCTGACAGAAGCATGCGAGTATACCAATAGTTTTCTGTCATTTTATCCCACGCTGGGAATCATCTTAAATATAGAAGAAGACCATATGGATTTCTTCAAGGATCTGGCAGATATCCGCAATTCCTTCCACCGCTTTGCGGCGCTGCTGCCCTCCCACGGTCTGTTGGTTCTGAACGGTGAGATCAGCCGCCCGGAGGAGATCACAGACGGGATCTCCGCACGCACAGTCACCTATGGCCTGACAGGGCAGGAAGACTACAGCGCCGTCGGCATTACCTATGACGGGAAAGGATGCGCTTCTTTCCAGATCAGGCATCAGGGCAAAGATCTCGGCCGGGTCATCCTCCACGTGCCCGGAATTCATAATGTCTCCAATGCGCTGGCCTCCGTGGCCGCTTCGCTGGAATTGGGCATCTCCATGGACATGATACAGAAGGGCCTCTCTCAGTTCCACGGCGCCGACCGAAGATTTCAGTATAAAGGAGAAGTAAACGGCGTCACGGTTATCGATGATTACGCCCATCACCCCACCGAGATCGCCGCCACATTAAAAGCCGCTTCCAATTATCCGCACCGGGAGATCTGGTGCGTCTTTCAGCCGCATACTTACACCCGGACCAAGGCATTCCTGCACGAATTTGCAGAAGCCCTTTCCCTGGCAGACCATGTGGTGTTGGCGGACATCTACGCCGCCCGCGAGATCAATACATTAGGAATCAGCTCGGCAGATCTGCAGAAGGAACTGGAAAAATCAGGGAAAACCTGCTGGTATTTTCCCACGTTTGAAGAAATTGAAACATTTTTGTCAAAAAACTGTATGCACGGAGACCTGTTGATAACTATGGGGGCCGGAGACGTGCATAAAATCGGCGAAAATCTTCTCCGGAAATAAAGTTATCCACATTATCCACATGTTTATCAACATCTCGTATGTTTGAAGCATGTGGATTTTTTCGTGGATAACGCATTTACATAATTTTTACATACCTTTCTCATTAAAGTCCCGATTTTACGCATTTTACCACGTTTTTTGTCGAATCCTGGTTCCCATAATAAAATCTTTCCACCGAGTTATCCACATTATCCACATTTTCAGTCAACATCCGATTTCCTCTTTATGGGCATATCCACATACTATTTCATTTTAAAATCCAGTGTGATATAATGGCGATACTAAAAAGTTTTCGCGGAGGCAACTGCTGCATGGAGCACCTGACTTTAAAAACTGATCTGTCTGCCGGCGCAACCAGTATTTCCAATCTGTTTCTGGATTATTACATGCCGAAAGCCAGCGGAGAATACACAAAAGTATACTTATATCTGCTGCGGTCCCTGCAGGGCGGACGGCAGGATCTCACTGTAGCCGGGCTTGCCGACGCCCTGGAATACACAGAAAGCGATATCCTCCGCGCCTTGAAATACTGGGAAAAACATCATCTTCTAAAACTGGAATGCGACGCGTCCAACACACTGCTCGGCATCTATATCCTGCAGGTTCCGGAACCCGCAGCCGACACGGAACGTCTGCACATTCCTTCCGAAAGCGCCGCACCCGGCCGGAAATCTTACAGCCGCAGCGAACTGGCGCAGTTTGCAGAGCAGGCGGAGTGCCGCCAGCTTTTGTTTGTTTGCGAACAATATATGAAAAAAACCTTGTCTCCGTCTGAGATGGAGACAATCCTTTATTTTTATGATCAGCTGCACTTTTCTGCAGATCTGATCGAGTATCTGGTAGAATACTGTGTCTGTAAAGGAAGCCGCAGCATCCACTACATAGAAACCGTGGCTCTGGCCTGGGCGGAAGCCGGAATCCAGACGGTATCTCAGGCCAAAGAACGCACGACCACTTACACGCGCAACACCTTCTCCATCATGAAGGCCTTCGGTATCAACGACCGCAATCCGGTGGAGCCGGAACTGAAATACATAAACAAATGGCTGAAAGAGTACGATTTCACACTGGATCTGATCCTGGAAGCCTGCAGGCGTACTATGGAACGCCTGCACAAACCAAATTTCGAATATGCCGACCGGATCCTGCAAAGCTGGTCTGAGCAGAAAGTACACACGGCGGAAGACGTCCGCAGACTTGACGAAGAGCATCAGAAGCGCCTGTCAGCCCGCCAGAAGCCCGCCCCCGCTCCCTCATCCACACGTTTCAGCAACTTTGAGCAGCGGGACTACAATTTTGACGAACTGGAAAAGCAGCTGATCGAGAACTCATAGGAGGTAATATATGCCGCTGACCAACAAACAATATGACGCGATCATGCGTGAGTATGACCGCCGTCAATATCATAATTACCGGATTCAGTGCGCGCGGAAGGATGAAATCTACCAGAAGATACCGCGCATTCGGGAAATCGAAGAGAGTATCTCCTCCTTCAGTATGGCGCAGGCAGAAAAACTTTTTCTGTCCGAAGAACGGTCCAGCGCCGATCCCCATGCCCTGGAAAATCTCCGCCGCGGCCTGGCTGCTCTGCGCCGGGAAAAAGAACTTCTCCTGAAGCAGAACGGCTATCCTGCCGACTACCTGGAGATGCATTATACCTGTCCCGCATGTCAGGACACCGGATATGTAGGCAGCCGGAAGTGCGACTGTTTCCGCAGAGAGGAGATCCGGCTGCTCTATTCTTCTTCCCGGCTGGAAGAAGCGCTGTCCAGAGAAAATTTTTCGACGCTCTCCTTCGATGTATACGACGAAGAGCAGAGAGCCGCCATGCCCGCCATCATCGATGCCTGCCGCTTATTTGTGCAGACCTTTGACGGCAAATTTCAGAATCTGATGCTCTATGGCCCGGTCGGCACCGGAAAGACTTTTCTGACCAACTGTATCGCGAAGGAACTGCTGGACCGGAGTCACTCCGTTGTTTATTTTACGGCATTTCAGCTTTTTGAACTGCTTTCTCCTTCTCATACGGAAGAAAATGATTTGCGGCAGCGCAGCGAAGCGGTCCTGGACAGCGATCTTCTGATCCTGGACGATCTCGGCACGGAAATGCTGAACACCTTTACCGTATCGCGTCTTTTCCAGGTGCTGAACGAGCGGGCTCTGCGCAGACGTTCCACGATTATCTCCACTAATCTGTCTTTGAAAGATTTCCGGGATTTGTACAGCGAGAGGATCTTTTCCAGGATCACCAGTTCTTATACGCTTTTAAAATTTACAGGCAGCGATATCCGTATCCGCAGGAAAATTTCCGGTTCCCCGTGAAATTCCTTGACGGTCGCACGCAGACAATGTTATAAAAGTTTTAACAGGATGTTTTACTCACAATTCACATATATTTCATTTACATTTGGAGGACATATCATATGAATATTCAGCGCAGTGAGCGTGTTTTAGAGACGATTCCTGTCGGCTCTCTGGGGATCATTCCCCTGCCCAGCTGTAAAGAACTGGGACAGAAGGTAAACGATTATCTGGTACAGTGGCGCAAGGAAAGCGCGCTGGAGCACAAAAACACCATTGCTTTTCAGGGATACGAGCAGGATTCCTATCTGGTAGACGCCGCCGTTCCCCGCTTCGGTTCCGGGGAAGCCAAGGGCATCGTACAGGAATCCGTAAGAGGCCGCGACCTTTATCTGATGGTAGATGTGTGCAACTACAGCATGACCTACAAGCTCAGAGGCCAGATCAACCACATGTCCCCGGACGATCACTACCAGGATTTAAAACGTATCATCGCCGCATGCGGCGGCAAAGCGAAACGACTCACTGTGATCATGCCCTTCCTCTATGAAAGCCGTCAGCATAAGCGTTCCGCCAGAGAGTCCCTGGACTGCGCGCTGGCTCTTCAGGAGCTGGCCAATATGGGCGTGGACAATATCATTACCTTTGACGCCCATGATCCTCGTGTGCAGAATGCCATTCCTCTCCATGGTTTCGAGACTGTACAGACTGCCTATCAGTTTATCAAAGCTCTGCTCGGAAACGTACCGGACATCCGGCTGGACAGCGATCACCTCATGGTGGTCAGCCCGGACGAAGGCGCTACCAACCGCGCCGTCTATATCGCCAACGTGCTGGGGATCGATATGGGCATGTTCTACAAACGCCGCGATTATACCCGGATCGTCAACGGACGCAACCCGATTGTCGCCCATGATTTTCTCGGAAGCAATGTGGAAGGGAAGGACGTGATCGTGATCGATGATATGATCTCTTCCGGAGAGAGCATGCTCGATGTGGCCAGGAAGCTGAAAGCCCTGAAAGCACGGCGGATCTTCCTGTACTCCACGTTCGGCCTCTTCACCAACGGCATGGATAAGTTCGACGCCGCCTATGAGGAAGGCGTTTTTGACCGGATCCTGACCACCAACCTGATCTATCAGACGCCGGAACTGCTCTCCAGGCCTTATTATATTTCCTGCGACATGAGCAAGTATATCGCTCTGCTGATCGATACGCTGAATCACGACGCGTCCATCAGCGATCTTCTGGATCCCTACGAGAGAATCGCCGCTTTTCTGGAAAAATACCGAAACGGACAGATCTGATCCCGAAAGCCCCTCCTTCAAAGCGGATGGGCTTCCTTCATGAAAGGAACCAGTTATATGAAGAACTTTATCTTTATCTCGCCTTCTTTTCCGGGCAACTACGAGAATTTCTGCATTGCCCTGAAAGCCGACGGCGTTAATGTGCTTGGGATCGGAGACGCTCCGTACGACACGCTGTCCCCCCGGCTTAAAAATGCTCTGACCGAATATTACCGGGTAGACAATATGGAAAATTACGACGAAATGTTTCGGGCAGTGGCTTTTCTGTCTTTCCATCACGGAAAAATAGACTGGCTGGAGAGCAACAATGAATACTGGCTGGAACAGGACGCCCGCCTGCGGGAAGATTTCCATATCACCACCGGCCTGCAGCCCAAAGACATGGCGCTTATAAAACATAAATCCCGGATGAAAGAGGGATACAGGCGCGCCGGCGTCCCCTGCGCGCGTTACCATATGGTCGGAACTCTGGATGAAGCCATGGCTTTTATCCGGGAAGTGGGATATCCGGTCATCGTAAAGCCTGACTGCGGAGTAGGCGCTTCCGACACCTGGAAGATCCAGAATGAGCAGGATCTCAAATCCTTCTACTGTAATCTCCCGTCCGTACCATATATCATGGAAGAATTTGTACCGGGGGAGATCTGTTCTTACGACGCAGTCGTAAACAGCCGCGGGCGCGTCCTGTTCGAGACAGGCAATATTACCCCTGTTTCTATTATGGACTGCGTTAATATCCACGAAAGCATCCGCTTCTATATCGTGGATCAGGTTGCCGAAGATCTGAAAGCCGCAGGACGCGCCTGCCTGAAAGCATTTCGGGTGCGGAGCCGGTTCGTCCATCTTGAATTCTTCCGTCTGCTGGAAGATCATCCTCATCTGGGCCTCAAAGGACAGATTGTGGGACTGGAAGTCAATATGCGTCCATCCGGCGGCCCCACCCCGGATATGGTCAATTTCGCCTACAGCACAAACTGCTACCAGCATTATGCCGATATGATGGTCTATGACCGTCTGACGCACCAGACCCGTTCCACCCGCTGTTTCTGCGCTTATGCCGGACGCTGGAAAGGTCTCCCGTACCTTCATACCCATCAGGAGATCCTGGAAACATACCGCGGGCAGCTGAAGGCCGCGGAGGAGCTTCCGGATGTGCTGGCTCACGGCATGGGCAATTACATGTATCTGGCGAGACTGAAAACGCAGGAAGAACTTCAGGACTTTTTCAAATATACGCTGGAACTGGCTTCTCCTTCTGACGCCAGTCCTGACAAAACCAAAAATCAGACAAAAAAGGGAGCAACCAAGAAATGCAGACAAAAGAACTCCACTGGTACAGCGAACGCTTAAACCGGGATATGCCTTTAAAAATATACGGCCACGCAGGCAAACCCTGCCTGGTCATACCTTCTCAGAACGGGAAGCACGGCGATTTTGAATCCTTCGGCATGGTAGAGGCCTGCCGCCCCTGGATCGACGGCGGAAAGCTGCAGCTTTTCTGTATCGATACCATCGACGCGGAGACCTGGTCCTGCTCATGGAAACCGCCCAGAGAACGCATCGAGCTGCATGAACGCTGGATCCAGTATCTCATGCGGGAAGTCTGCCCTCTCATGGAGAGCTGCAGCGATGGAAACAGGCTTATGACCATGGGCTGCAGTATGGGCGCATTCCATGCCGGGAATCTGTTCTTCCGTTTCCCGGACCGGTTCGACGCGACCATCTGCCTGAGCGGCGTCTACGACGCCGCCAATATCCTGGGAGGGTATATGGACGACCTGGTGTATCTGAATTCTCCCATCCATTGTCTTCCCAACATGCCCGCCGACCATCCTTACATGGCGCTTTACCGCCGCAGCCATATGTTTTTCTGCGTAGGCCAGGGAGCCTGGGAAGACGAACTTCTGGCGGACACCCGCAAACTGGATGCAGTTTTGAAATCCAAAAACATCCCTGCCTTTGTAGACTACTGGGGTTATGACGTAAATCACGACTGGGACTGGTGGCGCAGACAGGCCGCTTATTTCCTGGGCAAGATCATGTAAGTTCTTTCTCCCACTCTGCCTCCTTAAAGCCGACCAGCACCCGGTCTTCCATAACAATCAGCGGACGCTTTACCAGCATGCCGTCCGTTGCCAGGAGGCGGAGCTGCTCTTCCTCGCTCATCTGCGGCAGCTTCTCTTTCAGCTGCAGAGACTTGTAGAGCATTCCGCTGGTATTGAAAAACTTTCTGAGAGGCAGCCCGCTTCTGGAATACCATTCTTTCAATTCTTCTTCTGTTGGATTCTGTTCCTTGATATGGCGGTCCTCATATGCTACTCCGTGCTGATCCAGCCATTTCTTCGCCTTCTGACAGGTAGAGCATTTCGGATATTCTACAAACAGTACAGACATTTTCTTCTCCTTTCACATAATTGTATCTGATGCCCCGCATGCCTGTATCGGGGTCTCTGACTTGACATTTTTATTGTACACTCCTAAAATAAACACATCAATGACAAGAGGAGCAAAAACATGAAAAAAATAATCGCATTTCTTCTGTGTACAGTTCTGGCCGGCGCTGTGCTGGGCTGCGGATCTAAAGACGAATCAGAAGCCTCCACGGGCGACGCTGATCTCTTAAGCGGCCTCCATTATGCCGAGATCGAGGTGGAAGACTACGGCACCATCTCGCTGGAACTGGATGCGGATACCGCACCGATTACCGTCACGAATTTTGTCAATCTGGCAAAGGACGGATTTTATGACGGACTGACTTTCCACCGGATCATCGACGGTTTTATGATCCAGGGCGGCGACCCGCTGGGCAACGGAACCGGCGGCTCCGACGAGACGATCAAAGGGGAATTCTCCGACAACGGAGTGGAAAATGACATCTCTCATGTGAGAGGGACAATCTCCATGGCAAGATCCAGCGATCCGGACAGCGCTTCTTCCCAGTTTTTCATTGTCCACCAGGACAGCGCTTATCTGGACGGGCAGTACGCCGCGTTCGGCCATGTGACGGACGGGATGGATGTGGTAGACGCCATCTGCGAGGATACCCCGGTTCAGGATAACAACGGGACAGTAGCGGCGGATAATCAGCCGGTGATCACTTCTATCACGATTTCAGAGTAATTTTGCATCGAAAAAGGCTGCCGCAAACCGCGGCAGCCCACTCTTTTTATTCTGCTTTTTCTCAGGCTTTTCCATCGGATCCGAGTACGTTCACAATCTTGTGAGCAACCATTTCCTTAACCGCCTGACGAGCCGGTTTCAGATACTGTCTCGGGTCGAAATGATCCGGATGCTCTGCCATGTACTTTCTGATCGTACCGGTCATAGCAAGACGGATATCGGAGTCAATATTGATCTTACATACTGCAAGCTGAGCTGCCTTTCTAAGCTGCTCTTCCGGAATACCAACAGCATCCGGCATATTTCCGCCGTACTGATTTACCATCTTTACGAACTCCTGCGGAACGGAAGAAGAGCCGTGAAGAACAATCGGGAATCCCGGAAGTCTCTTGATGCACTCTTCCAGCACGTCGAAACGCAGTGGCGGCGGAACCAGAACGCCGTCCGCATTGCGGGTGCACTGATCCGGAGTGAATTTGTATGCGCCGTGGGAAGTACCGATAGCGATCGCAAGAGAATCACAGCCTGTCCTGCTTACGAACTCCTCTACTTCTTCCGGACGGGTGTAGCTCTCATGTCCGGCTTCCACAACGACTTCGTCCTCGATACCAGCCAGAGTACCCAGCTCAGCCTCAACAACTACGCCATGAGCATGCGCGTACTCAACGACTTTCTTGGTGATCTCGATGTTCTCCTCGAAAGGCTTGGAGGAAGCGTCAATCATAACGGAGGTAAATCCGCCGTCGATACAGGATTTGCAGGTCTCAAAGCTATCGCCATGATCCAGATGCAGCGCGATCGGAATATCCGGATTCTCAATCACTGCCGCCTCTACTAATTTTACAAGATAAGTGTGGTTTGCATAAGCTCTTGCACCCTTGGAAACCTGAAGGATCACCGGGCTCTTCAGCTCGCCTGCCGCCTCGGTAATACCCTGTACGATCTCCATGTTGTTCACATTGAAAGCGCCTACTGCGTATCCGCCGTCATACGCCTTTTTGAACATTTCTGTGGTTGTAACTAATGGCATTGTTTGTCATCCTTTCTTCACCATATTTGGCACACCGTGCCCATACCAGTATCTTACTACATTTTCTTTGAATCAACAAGCTATTTTTCAGGAAATCACCGCGTTTTCCACAATCAGGCTGATGACCCGTTCCTGTATCATCTGTTCTTCGATCATATCTCTGCTGTAGACTGCCTCGATATCCGCCGTATCTTCATAACCGTACTGATCAGCCAGGCTCTGCAGCTGCTCCTGGTACTCCTCTTCAGAGACTGTGAGTCCTTCTTCCTCTGCCACTTTATGGAAAGCCAGCGTCATCTGCACACGGAAATTGGCAGTTTCACGGAATGCTTCCCGCAGCTGGGCTTCGGTCACTCCCAGCGACTGCTCCAGGAATTCATCCAGCTCCATACTGTACATAGCGGCATATGTCTCATATTCACTCATCATCTGATCAATATAAGCTTCTACATCTGTATCCTGAATCTCGAACTCACAGCCCTCCAGAAAAGCGGCCACCAGATCATATTCCAGATTCGATTCTGCCTCTTCCTCCGCAGTCTGTTCCAGATTGGCGCGAATAGAGCTTTCCATATCCGCTATACTGTCATAATCCAGATTTTCCTGTACAAATTCATCGCTCCAGTCGTCCAGGACATATTCCTGTACTTCATGTACATATACCTCAAAGACAGCGTCTTTCCCGGCCACTTCCTCATAATATTCCTCCGGGAAGGTCAGCGAAATTTCCCGCGTTTCGTCCGCCACCGCTCCAATTAACTGATCTTCAAATCCGGGAACCATCTCCCCGCTTCCCAGTTCCAGAGAATACTCTGTCCCCTGCAGAGAATCCGACGTCTCGCCATCCACGTATCCGGTAAAGTCGATGACCACCACATCCCCTTCCTGCGCGGCGCGGTCCACAGTTTCCAGCTGGGAATATTCTTTTTTAATCGCGTCTACTTCCGCCTGCACGTCTTCATCCGTCACCGCCGTGACTGCGCGCTGCGCTTCCAGTCCCTTATAAGGGCCGAGAGATACCAGCGTGCTGGTCAGATCCTCGTAGAGTACAGGATCATATCCCGATGTTTCTTCAGCGGATTCTTCTGTGTTTTCCTGCGCTGTGTCAGTTCCATTATCTCCATTTCCACTGCTGCCGCAAGCGGTTAGTCCGAGCAGGAATACCGCCAGGCAAAATAATACATATTTTCTCTTCATATTTTGTCCTTTCCTCCGTTATGGTAACAAAGTATATCATTTTCCCCCGGCGTTGGCAACCTCTGTTATTCTTGCATTTTAGAATAAACAATGCTACAATGAGACGAGAAAATGAAACAGGGAGGAACGCGGAAAAACATATGAACATCTGGTATATACTGATTGCTATTCTTGTAATTCTGATCATTATACTGGCTGTCCTGTATTTCATGGGACGCCGCCTGCAGAAAAAGCAGGACGAGAGTCAGGCACAGTTAGACGCCATGGCTCAGACCGCCAGTATGCTGATTATCGATAAGAAGCGTATGAAGATTAAAGAGTCCGGATTGCCGGCCGTCGTGATCAGCCAGACGCCCTGGTACCTGCGCCGGTCCAAAGTACCGGTAGTCAAAGCCAAGGTCGGCCCCAAGATCATGACTCTGATCGCAGATGAGAAAGTCTTCGAGCAGATTCCGGTGAAAAAGGAAGTCAAAGTCGTGATCAGCGGCATCTACATCACAGCGATCAAAAGCGCCCGCGGCGGTCTGGAGAAACCTCAGAAAAAACAGGGATTTTTCAAACGCCATTTTGGGAAAAAATCATAATTCAGCAAAAAAGGAATGCCGGCGGCATTCCTTTTTATCATTCTTTTTATACTTTGAATCGATATCCGACCCCCCATATGGTCTCGATATACTGGGGTTTCGCCGTATTGAACTCGATCTTTTCGCGGATCTTCTTGATATGCACTGTCACAGTCGCGATATCTCCGATAGACTCCATATCCCAGATCTTGCTGAACAGCTCCTCCTTTGTAAACACATGGTTCGGATTCTGCGCCAGAAAAGTAAGCAGGTCAAACTCTTTGGAGGTAAAGGCTTTCTCTTCGCCGTTTACCCAGACACGTCTGGCCGTCTTGTCAATCTTGATACCGCGGATCTCTATGATCTCATTTTCCTGAATCCCGCTGCCTACCAGACGCTCATAACGCGCCAGATGCGCTTTGACACGGGCTACCAGTTCACTGGGGCTGAACGGCTTCGTCATATAATCGTCCGCTCCCAGACCAAGCCCCCGGATCTTGTCAATATCGTCTTTTTTGGCCGAAACCATAATCACAGGGATGTCTTTCTCTTCCCGGATTTTTTTGCAGATTTCGAATCCGTCCACGCCAGGAAGCATCAAATCCAGAATAATCAGATCAAAGTCTTCCTTCAGCGCTTTCGTCAATCCGGCGTCTCCTCTTTCCTCAATCTCTACCTCAAATCCGCTCAGTTCCAGATAATCTTTCTCAAGATCCGCAATTGCTTCTTCATCTTCGATAATCAATATTTTACTCATTCACGGGTACCTCCTGATATTTTCTAAGCACAAAATACATGGTCGTGCCAATCCCCTCTTTGCTGGTCACCCAGACTTTTCCTCCGTGATCCTCCATAATTTTGTGAACGATGGAAAGTCCGATTCCGCTGCCCCCTTTGGAAGAGTTCCGGGAGGTGTCCGAGCGGAAAAACCGGTCAAAGATATACGGCTGGTCCTTTGTAGGGATACCCTTTCCGTTGTCTTCAATCTCCACCTGGATAAAATCGCCCACATCCTTGACCCGGATATGGACAAATTTCTCCGGCTTGTCCATATATTTGACCGAGTTGCTGACAATATTGTTGATGACGCGCTTCATCTGTTCCGCATCCGCGATGACGGTTACATCGTCAGCCACCTCGTTCGTATAAGACAGCCCGATTTTCTGCGGGCTTAGTTCCAGCCCGATATCTTCGATACAGTCGTCAAAATATTCTTTTACATTAATTTTGTTGAACGTATATGGAATCCGGTTCGTATCAATCTTGGAATAGAATGTCAGCTCGTTGATCAGGCGGTCCATATCATTTGCCTTATTATAGATGGTTCTCAGATATTTCACCTGCTTCTCGGGCGTATCCGCCACTCCGTCCAGCAGGCCTTCCACATACCCCTTAATCGCGGTGATCGGAGTCTTCAGATCATGGGATATATTGCTGATCAATTCCTTGCTCTGGCTGTCAAAAGCAATCCGTTCCTCCGTCGATTCCTTCAGACGTACTCTCATTTCTTCAAAGTCCGCGCAAAGCTCGCCGATCTCATCGTTGTCCTCGATCTCCATCTCAAAATCCAGGTTTCCGTCACGAATATTCCGGGTGGCTTTCTTCATGGTCTCGATAGGATTTAAAATACTGCGGTATATCCAGACGATCAGAAACGCGCTGGTCATTGCCATAATCAAAAGCACCGAAAGAAGCATCTCCCCCAGGAACTCCTTCGTCTGAGGCGTAGCCACCTCTGCGGGCTGCATACTCATAAATCCTATAAATACAATCGTAATCAAAAAAAGGGGAACCGCGATCACCACACTGAAAGTGATAATCAGCTTTGTTTTCAGATTCATGATATCCTCCGTCTGTCGGTCCGGCAGGGTTTTTCCCCGCAGTGCGCGCTCGACTCCGCTCCGCTCCGTCTCGCTCACGGGCTTCGCCCTATAGAATCCGCCAAAAACAGATTCTTCATGCAAGCATGAAGCGTCAGCTTTTGCGTCTTCTGCACCGGCAGGGTTTTTCCCCGCAGTGCACGCTCGACTCCGCTCCGCTCCGTCTCGCTCACGGGCTTCGCCCTATAGAATCCGCCAAAAACAGATTCTTCATGCAAGCATGAAGAATCTGTTTTTACCGTCTTCTGCACTGCTCATTGCCTACGTGAACATTATATCATACATTATGTTTTCTATTTATAAACTTTTTGTAAATCTATTGACTTTTCTATGCTCCTGTCGTATCTTAGTGTGTGTGAAAAAAGTCCATAGCAGTATTTCTCTTATTCAGAGCGGTGGAGATACATAGGATCTGTGAAACCCGGCAACCCCTGTTTTCAGGAAGGTGCTAACCTGAGCGAGCAATCGAACAATAAGGGATTTGATAAACGCTTTTATCAGGTCCGCTTATGCGGGCTTTTTTTATGTCACTTTTACTTTTGGGAGATATCGGCTCCCGCAATTTGCTAAAGAAAGGAGTTTTCTGATGGAAAAATTATTATTTACTTCTGAATCTGTAACAGAAGGGCATCCTGACAAGGTCTGCGACCAGATCTCTGACGCGATTCTGGATGCTCTGATGGCTCAGGATCCCATGAGCCGTGTGGCGTGCGAGACTTGTACCACCACCGGTCTGGTTCTGGTCATGGGAGAGATCACTACGAAGGCATCCATCGATATTCAGAAAATCGCAAGAGATACCATCCGTGAGATCGGTTACACTGACGCGGCATACGGTTTCGACGCAGACACCTGCGCGGTAATCACTGCGCTTGACAAACAGTCCGCCGACATCGCCATGGGCGTAGATAAGGCTCTGGAAGCCAAAGAAAACACTATGGACGACAGCGAGATCGAAGCGATCGGCGCCGGCGATCAGGGTATGATGTTTGGATACGCTACTAATGAAACACCGGAACTGATGCCTTATGCGATCGCGCTGGCACACAAGCTGGCACGCCGCCTGACCGAAGTCCGCAAAGACGGCACTCTCCCATACCTTCGTCCGGATGGAAAAACTCAGGTGACCGTAGAATACGATGCAGAGGGCAGACCAGTACGACTTGATGCGGTGGTTCTGTCTACTCAGCATGATGAAGATGTGACTCAGGAGCAGATTCACGAAGATATAAAAAAATATGTCTTTGATGAAGTTCTCCCTGCGGACATGGTTGACGACGATACTAAGTTCTTTGTCAATCCTACCGGACGTTTTGTCATCGGCGGTCCCCATGGAGACAGCGGCCTGACCGGACGCAAGATTATCGTCGACACTTACGGCGGATATGCCCGCCACGGCGGCGGAGCTTTCTCCGGCAAAGACTGCACAAAGGTAGACCGTTCCGCGGCTTACGCGGCACGTTATGCAGCCAAAAATATCGTTGCGGCAGGCCTTGCCGATAAATGCGAGATTCAGCTTTCCTATGCCATCGGAGTGGCAAAACCCACTTCCGTCCGCGTGGACACTTTCGGCACCGGAAAGCTTTCTGACAGCGAGCTGGTAGAAATTATCCGCGAGAATTTTGACTTAAGACCCGCAGGAATTATCCGGATGCTGAATCTTCGCCGTCCGATCTATAAGCAGACCGCTGCTTACGGACACTTCGGACGCACAGATCTGGATCTGCCCTGGGAGAAAACGGACAAGGTGGAGACTCTCAAGGCATACCTGAGATAACCGCAGAAAGATTTCAGCGCAAATCATATGGACGGCTGCAGGACTTTTTCACAGTCTGCGGCCGCCCTTTTTCTATCCTTAAATCCGCCGGGATTATATGTACGAATGAAATTTCCCCTGGAAATTTTCTGCGGATTGCCAGGAAGCGAAAAACAACATATACTATAAGAACAAATGCCCGGTCCCATTCGGGCAAATAATTACTAAAGGGAGATAGTACATGAAAAAAATCATTTTCAGCCTTCCGTTCCGGCTGCTTCTGGGCGTCGCAGCCGGCATCCTGCTGGGGCTTCTTTCCGGCCGTTATCCGGAAGCCCCCGTTTCCATGGCATTCATGAATGTCATTGTATCTTTAAAACAGATTCTGGGTGAGATCATCAATTTTTGCGTGCCGCTTATCGTTATCGGGTTTATCGCGCCGTCCATCACCACTCTTGGAAAAAACGCTTCCCGCATGCTGGGCGTTGCTCTGCTTCTTGCATACGCTTCCTCTATCGGAGCTGCCTTTTTCTCTACAGCAGCTGGCTATGCACTGATTCCGCGGCTTTCCATCGTTTCCGCTGCCGAGGGGCTTCGCTCTCTTCCGGAAGCTGTCTTCCAGCTGGAGATCGCGCCGATCATGAGCGTGATGAGCGCTCTGGTGTTCTCTGTCCTGATCGGGCTGGGAGTCACCTGGACCGGATCTTCCCGCACCGCGGAGCTGTTAGATGAATTCCAGAAGATCGTACTCCAGGTCGTGAGCCGCGTCATCATCCCGGTCCTGCCGTTCTTCATTGCCTGCACATTCTGCGGCCTTGCTTACGAAGGGACGATTACTCAGCAGCTGCCGGTTTTCCTGAAAGTAATCATCATCGTTATGATCGGCCATTATATCTGGATGGCGCTCCTGTATTTCCTGGCGGGCGTCTATTCCGGGAAAAATCCGCTGGAGGTCGTGAAGCATTACGGCCCCGCCTACATCACGGCAGTCGGAACGATGTCCTCTGCGGCAACCCTTGCCGTCGCCCTGCGCTGTGCGAAAAAATCCTCCGTCCTGAGGGAAGATATGGTGAATTTCGGCGTACCGCTGTTCGCTAATATTCACCTGTGCGGCTCTGTCCTCACAGAAGTCTTTTTCGTCATGACGGTATCGCAGATCCTCTACGGTACCATTCCGTCGCTCGGCACCATGATTCTCTTCTGCCTGCTGCTGGGTATTTTTGCCATCGGCGCTCCCGGCGTTCCCGGTGGAACGGTTATGGCTTCCCTAGGACTGATCACCGGAGTCCTGCTGTTCGACGCTACCGGAACCGCATTGATGCTGACCATCTTCGCGCTTCAGGACAGCTTCGGCACTGCCTGCAACGTAACTGGAGACGGCGCATTGACGCTGATCCTGACCGGATATGCGGATAAACATCATATCGAGGCATAACTTTGCTTTACCGGAGACCAAGAGCGGGGCAAAAAAATCCTATCAAAAATCCAAAACAGATTTTTGATAGGATTTTTTATCTCCAAGTCTTACTGCCGAACCGCGGTCTAATGTTCTGCGCCAGAGGACCGACACCTCGCTCGATCAGCCCACTTTCAGCTTAAACTTCTGGATCTCTTTCTCGCTGGCCACTTTCTCGATCTGTGCGCCCAGTCTCCGCAGTTTCTGATCCAGGTTCTCATAACCGCGTTCAATATAGTAAATATCATCCACAATCGTGATGCCTTCGGCTGCCAGCCCTGCGATCACCAAAGCCGCTCCGGCTCTCAGATCCGGCGCGCTGACTCTGGCTCCGGTGAATTTCTCCACGCCGCTGATCACGGCCACATTTCCTTCTACTTTTATGGAAGCGCCCATCCGCGCCAGCTCGTCCACATAGCGGAACCGGTTCTCAAAAATGCTCTCTGTCACAATGCTCGTCCCCTCTGCCAATGCCAGGGAGACTGCAATCTGCGGCTGCATATCCGTGGGAAATCCCGGATACGGCATTGTTTTCACATGGGTATTCTGCAGCCTGCCGTGGGAAATCACCCGCACCGCGTCGTCATACTCATGCACTTCACAGCCCAGTTCCAAAAGCTTGGCGCTGGTAGCCTCCAGATGTTTCGGAATCACATTGCGGAGCACCACATTCCCACCGGTGACCGCCGCTGCAAACATAAATGTCCCAGCCTCAATCTGGTCCGGAATAATGGAATACTCCGTCCGGTGCAGAGACTTCACACCCTTGATGCGGATCACATCCGTACCGGCTCCTTTAATGCTTGCTCCCATACTGTTCAGGAAGTTGGCCACATCCACCACATGCGGCTCTTTTGCAGCATTCTCGATGATCGTATTGCCGTCCGCCATGGACGCCGCCATCATGATATTGATCGTCGCGCCCACCGATACCATATCCAGGAATATATGAGCGCCGTGCAGTTTTTCTGCCTCGGCAATAATAAATCCATGCTCAATTCTGGTTGCGGCCCCCATTGCCTTGAAACCTTTCAAATGCTGATCAATAGGACGGCTGCCGATATTGCATCCGCCGGGAAGAGGCACCTGAGCTTTTTTGTATTTGCCGAGCAATGCGCCCAGCAGGTAGTAAGAAGCCCGAATCCGCTTCATACTCTCATTTTCTACGATACAGTTTTCCAGACCGGATCCGTTGACCGTCACCGTATGTCTGTCCAGTCTTTCTACTTTTGTTCCAATGCCTTCCATCGCTTCCAGCATGGCGTTGATATCCCTCACATCGGGAATATTATCGATGTAGACGGTTTCATCCGTCATATTTGCCGCTGCCAAAATCGCAAGAGCCGCGTTTTTCGCGCCTCCTATCTCCACTTCACCGTTTAGTGGTATTCCGCCTTTAATAACATATTGCTCCACGATTGCACCCCAGTTTAATTGCGTTCTATCTATATATCTAAAGGTTGCGCCGAATCCGCGCTTTTTATTCTCTGATTTTCAATGACATGTATCTGCATATCTCATATATTATATATTACTGTATTTGAAAAATCAATGAACACATTGTCAAAAAAAGGCTTATTTTCAAGTCTTCCGCACACAGATTGATCAATAAATGTATCTGTATATTCACACAAATTACATATTTTTCATATTGACCTTCTCTGTCCATGGTGTTATATTATATATAGAACAAATAGAATTGTTTGGTCATGTATTTACAGAAAGAGGGTGAACGCATTGGCAGCAAAAAGAGATTATTATGAAATACTGGGAATACAGAAAAATGCAGACGACAACGCCATAAAAAAAGCTTACCGCAAGCTGGCGAAAAAATACCATCCCGACACCAATGGAGGAGACCCCGGGGCGGAGGAGAAGTTTAAAGAGGTCACGGAGGCATATACCATACTGAGTGATCCCGAGAAGAGAAAGCTTTACGATCAATTCGGCCATGCGGCCTTTGACGGCACCGGCGCCGGACCTCAGGCAGGTCCGGGCAGGTCCGGCGGATATCAGGAATATCATTTTGAAGGCGGAAACATGGACGACTTGTTTGGAGATCTGTTCGGACATATGTTCCACGGCAGTGACCCTCACGGGTTCTCTTATGAATATTTTAACAGCGGCGATCCCCACGGCGGTTTTTCCGGACGGGGCGGTTTCCGCGGCAAAGGTCAGGATATACACGCAGACCTTTCTGTCACATTCGATGAGGCTGCGTTCGGCGCAGACAAGACCATCACGCTCTCCGATCCAAACGGCGGATCCCAGAGGCTGCAGGTTCACATTCCTGCAGGGATCGATACCGGACAGAGCATCCGTCTCCAGGGGAAAGGCGCTGCCGGATACGGCGGCGGGCCGTCCGGCGATCTGTATCTGAAGGTGCAGGTGGGAGAGAAGCCCGGATATGAGAGAAAAGGGAACGATCTTTACACAACCGTATCGATTCCGTTTACTACTGCGGTTTTCGGCGGGGAAAGCACGATCCAGACACTCTACGGCAGCGTTGTATGCAAAATCCGGGAAGGGACACAGTCCGGTTCCAAGATTCGTCTGCGCGGCAAGGGAATTGTCTCCATGAAGAACCCGGGCGTACGCGGCGACCAGTACGTGACCATCCAGATCCAGGTACCTACGAACCTGAATCCGGAGGCGAAACAAAAACTGAAAGAATTTCAGCAGGCGTGCGGCAGAGGCCGCAGAGGGGCGGCGTGATCACCGCCAGAAAAAGGCACTGTTTTGAAACAGCGCCTTTTTGTTTTGGCCTTTTTATCGGTTTATAGAGGAAGCCATCCTGTGATAGGTATGGCGGACTCCCCGTATCACTTTTCCATATTCCAGAATATTTTCCGGCAGTGCCATCCCCACATAGCCGGAGTCTCCCAGATGATGCAGATCCGTCCCGGTCATCTTGCACATGAGCGCGATCTCTCGGATCGTGGCGGTATCTGCCCCTTCCTGGGAGGTGCCGATGGCCGTGAGCGTCAGTTTCCCCAGCTCATGCGCGCAGGACACCAGTCTGCGGATGTATTCCGTCGTGATCCCCGGAACGGTGCCCGGCGCCGGCATCAGGATCACGTCGGCCCCCGCTTCGGCAAAAGCGCGCACATCTTCTTCCGTGATGATCTTTTCCCCGCTCTCCGACAGGATTCCCGCCGCATGCATCTTGCCCGCGACCAGCAGGATCCGGTCCCCGAACGCTTCCCTGTATTTTTTCAGTGTCTGCGTGATCGCCCGGTTGGTCACTCCTACCCCCGGATTCCCGGTGAGCACAATAAAATCCGCACCCATTGCAACTGCTTTCTCGGCGTTTTCCAGCGTTCCGGCCCTGCCGGAGGTCAGTTTCCATTCGCTGTTCGTACCGACAGAACTTTCCACGCCGTCTTCCAGCGGCTCCAGATTAATCCCCACAGCCCTGCCCGTAAGCCTCTTGACTTCGCGGATCACGTCTTCCGGCGCCGTATCCGGAAGTCCCTGGATCACAGGAGCATAGACGTCAAACAGGTTCAGTATGATGAGATCCGCTCCCATGGCCGCGGCGAATTCCGCATTGGTCACATCCCCCAGCATGGGACGGACCGCTCCGATCGTCTCGCAGACCAGAAGCCGTCCTTCGCTTCCCGCAATCGCGTCCGCCAGCTCTTTTCCATTCATCCGGCGAATTTCTGACGCCGTACAGTCCAAATATCTCTTTCCCATATCAGCCCACCGCAAAGGTCAGTTCTGCGGAAGCCGCCACCTTGCCGTCCACCGTCGCCTTTGCTGTTCCCATGCCGATGGGGCCCTTCTGCTTGATAATCTCCAGTTCCAGGGTCAGCACGTCGCCCGGCACTACTTTTCTTTTGAATTTTGCTTTGTCGATTCCTCCAAAGTAAACCGTTTTTCCCTTATTTTCCGGCTGGCTTAAAATCGCCACCGCGCCTACCTGCGCCAGCGCCTCGAGAATCAGCACGCCAGGCATCACGGGTTCCTGCGGAAAATGGCCGTTGAAAAACGGTTCGTTATAAGAAACGCATTTCTTCCCCACCGCACGTTTCCCGGGTTCCAGTTCCTCGATCCGGTCGATCAGCAGAAACGGCTGACGATGCGGAATTGTTTCCATGATTTCTTTGATATCCATTACCATAATCATAACCTCTTTTCAAATATAATATTGGGGCCAAAATACCTTTTGACCCCAGAATGTCCGCAGATTATTCCGCCCACTTCTTTACCAGGATACTTGCGTTGTGCCCGCCGAATCCCAGAGAATTGGAGAGAGCGTACGTAAGATCCATCTCCACGCCCTGCCCCTGTACATAATCCAGGTCCAGTTCTTCATCCGGATGCTCCAGACCTCTCGTCACATGCACATAGCCTTCCTGAATTTCTTTGACGCAGGTAATGAATTCCACCGCGCCTGCCGCTCCCAGCAGGTGCCCGATCATGGATTTGGTGGAGTTGATCTTCATTTCCTTTGCGTGCTCTCCGAACGCTTCTTTGATCGCCCGGGTCTCAAACAAATCGTTGTGATGCGTGCTCGTACCGTGGGCATTGATATACATGATATCTTCCATGGCTGCCCCGGACTCCTGAACCGCCCATTTCATAGCGGTAGCGGCTCCCATGCCGTCTTCCGCAGGGGAGGTGATATGATACGCGTCGCTGGTTGCTCCGTATCCTACCACTTCCGCCAGGATCTTTGCGCCTCTTTCCCGAGCATGCTCCAAAGATTCCAGCACGACCACTCCTGCGCCCTCGCCCATGACAAATCCGCTGCGGTCTTTGTCAAACGGAATCGAGCAGCGGTCCGGGTCTTCGCTGGAAGAAAGCGCGGTCAGCGCCGCAAATCCTGCCACTCCCAGCGGGCAGATACAGCTCTCGGTACCGCCGGCCACCATAACATCCGCGTCGCCCACCTGAATGCTGCGGTAAGCCTCGCCGATGGAATGCGTACCGGTCGCGCACGCCGTCACCACGTTGATGCTCTTGCCTTTCAGGCCATAAGCAATGGAGACATTTCCGGCCGCCATGTTGGAAATCATCAGGGGAACCATCAGCGGATTCACACGGCTTGGCCCTTTCTGGGTCAGCTTTGCATACTCTCTCTCCATCGTCTCCAGTCCGCCGATACCGGAACCGATCGAGCATCCCACGCGGTACGGATCTTCCTTTTCCATATCCAGTCCGGCCTGCTCAAGCGCTTCCTTCGTGGCCGCTACCGCATACTGAGAAAACAGTTCCATTCTCTTGGCAGCCTTAAAGTCCATGTAATTTTTCCCCACAAAGCCTTTGACCTCCGCCGCCACCTTTGCCTTGTATTCACTGGCGTCGAATCTGGTAATCGGTCCGAAACCATGATTCCCCGCCTTCACATTCTCAAAAAACTCATCCACATTCAGACCCAGGGGAGTGATTGCCCCCATACCGGTCACTACCACTCTTCTCATCAAATCGCCATCCCTCCGTCAACGCTGATAATCTGTCCGGTGATATAGGACGCCTTCTCGGACGCCAGATAAGCTACCATATTGGCGATATCCTCCGGTTTTCCAAACCGTCCCAGAGGAATCTGCGCCGTCGCGGCCTCTTTCACGTTTTCGGGAAGCACCTGTGTCATATCCGTATCCACAAATCCCGGCGCCACCGCATTCACCGTAATGCCTCTGCTTGCCAGCTCCCTTGCCATCGTCTTGGTCAGGCCGATGATGCCCGCCTTGGATGCCGCATAGTTGGCCTGTCCCGCATTGCCCAGGATTCCGGACACAGAAGTAATGTTGATGATCCTTCCTGCGCGCTGCTTAAGCATCTGACGGCTGACCGCCTTGATGGTATTGAAACAGCCTTTCAGATTGGCGTCAATCACCGCGTCGAAATCTTCCTCGCTCATTTTCATGATCAGGTTGTCCCTGGTAATACCGGCATTATTCACCAGAATATCCAGTTTCCCATAGGTTTTAATCACTTCTTTCACCATATCCGCCGTGGCTGCCGTATCCGCCACGTTGCACTGATATGCCATGCCGTCCGCGCCCAGTGCCTTGATCTCTTCCACCACCTGCTCCGCGCGCTCTTTAGATCCGTTGTAATTTACCACAACCGTCGCTCCGTCTGCCGCCAGCGCCAGTGCGATCGCACGTCCGATCCCTTTGGCCGCCCCGGTAACCAGAGCAATCTTTCCTTCTAACATGCTCCCTCTCCTTTCAGAGTCTCCATGACTTTTTCAAAATCTTCCATCTTGTCGATATTCATCATGGTCACTCCCCGGTCAATCTTTCTCATGAATCCGGACAATGTCCTGCCCGGTCCGATCTCTATAAAAGTATCCGTACCGTCCGCGATCATCCGTTCCACCGACTGCTGCCAGCGCACGCTGGACGCCACCTGCCTGCAGAGAAGATCTTTTACTTCTCCCGCGGATCTGACGTAATCCGCTGTCACATTGGTCACATAGGGTACAGAAAAATCATTCAGTTTCACATCTTTTAAAACTTCTCCCAGCTTCTCGCCGGCTTCCGCAAGCATCTGGGAGTGGAACGGTCCGCTTACATTGAGCTTTACCGTCCGTTTCGCGCCTGCTGCTTTCAGCGCCTCGCAGGCTGCGTCCACCGCCCCTTCCTCTCCGGTGATCACGATCTGTCCCGGACAGTTATAATTGGCGATCGATACGATTCCCTCTGTCTGTGCGCAGATCTCTTCGATCTTCTTCGCATCTATGGCCATAACCGCCGCCATGGCTCCGCCGGTGGGAACCGCGTTCTGCATCAGGATTCCCCTCTGGCGCACGACTTTGAATGCATCGGCGGCGTCCATGACGCCGGATGCGATCAGCGCCCCGTATTCGCCCAGGCTCAGACCCGCGTTTACCTCCGAACGGACTCCCTGTCCTTCCACAGCCTTCAGGATGGCCGCTTCCACCGTCAGCATGCAGATCTGGGTATATTCTGTCTGATTCAGCTGCTCATTCTCCTCGAAGCAGAGCTTCGCAATGTCCAGCCCGGTGGCTTCCGACGCAGTCTCAAACACTTCCCTGCAGACCGGAAACGCCTCGTAAAAATCCTTTCCCATGCCAACGTACTGCGCCCCCTGGCCGGGAAATACAAAAGCAGTCCTGCTCATATCCACACCTCATAAATTTTGATTATCAAAGTTTTTGATTCCAATAAAGGCTGCGGCAATCAATGTTCCGGCAGCCTTTATCAGTCCTGTTTATTTCAATTTCAAAAGAGTTTCCGCCTGATCCATGACTTCATCGATGATCTCCCGGCAGCTCTGGCGTTTGTTGATCATACCTGCGATCTGTCCTGCCAGCACAGATCCATTGTCGGTATCTCCGTCAACCACCGCGCGGCGCAGGCCGCCCAGCGTAAGATTCTCCAGTTCCTCAAAGCTTGCGCCATTCGCTTCCAGCTTCAAGTATTCACGGGTCATCTTGTTTCTCAGGCCGCGCACCGGATGGCCGTGGCTTCTTCCGGTCACTTCCGAATCAATATCTTTCGCTTTCAGGATACGTTCTTTGTATTTCTCATGAACGGTACATTCATTGGATACGCAGAAACGGGTTCCCATCTGTACCGCTTCCGCGCCAAGCATAATCGCTGCGGCAAACCCTCTGCCGTCACCGATGCCTCCGGCTGCGATCACCGGGATCTCCACCGCGTCCACCACCTGAGGTACCAGGGTCATGGTCGTCGCCTGGCCGATGTGTCCGCCGGACTCGGTGCCTTCTGCAACAACTGCGTCCGCACCGCACCGCTCCATACGTCTTGCAAGCGCAACAGAAGCAACGACCGGGATCACCTTGATGCCTGCGGCTTTCCACTGTTCCATATATTTCTCCGGATTGCCCGCGCCGGTGGTCACCGCCGCAACTCCTTCCTCTACCACTACCTGCGCGATCTCGTCCGCATAAGGACTCATCAGCATGATGTTCACGCCGAACGGCTTATCCGTCATCTGCTTTGCCTCGCGGATATAGTTTCTGACCACATCAGCCGGTGCGTTCGCAGCTCCGATGATTCCGAAACCGCCCGCCTCTGAAACAGCCGCCGCCAGATGGGACTCTGCCACCCATGCCATACCGCCCTGGATGATCGGCTTTTCGATGCCTAAAAGTTCTGTTACCCTTGTCTTCATCTTACAACCTGCTTTCTTATTCTTCTATACCTTTGGATTTCAGATAGTCAGCAACGGATCCTACTGTAGTAAGGTTCTCCAGCTCCTCGGACGGGATCTCGATCTCATACTCCTCTTCCAGCGCCATAACCAGCTCGAACAGGTCCAGAGAATCTGCACCCAGATCATCCTTGAAAGAAGTCGCCTCGGTGATCTCCGCTGCGTCAACATTTAACTGCTCTGCTACCATCTCTTTGATTTTTTCTAACATGTTCGTTCTCCTTAAAACTCTTTTTTTATTGGTTTTCCTTTATTTTGACACTCAAAGTATATGTGTTAACATGTCGTTTGTCAATGCTTTTTTTACCATTCCAGCAGGCATGCGCCCCAGGTCAGCCCCGCGCCGAATCCGGACAGTACCAGTTTGTCTCCGCGCTGCAGGAGTCCCTGCTCGTCCATCTGTGCCAGAAGGATCGGAAGACTTGCCGCGGAAGTGTTTCCGCACTGGTCCAGATTCATCGGAAATTTCTCTTCCGGCTGGCCCAGCCGCTTTGCCACCGACTGTATAATCCGCTTATTCGCCTGATGCAAAAGAAAATATTTTACCTCGTCCGCACCGACGCCCGCTTTCTCCAGCGCTTCCTCCACGCAGACAGGCACCGTCTTTACTGCAAACTTGAAGACCTCCTGCCCGTTCATGGTCAGATACCCCGGCTTTCTTTCCTCCTTATTGAGAGGGTTTTCATTGGGCCGGCCCTGGCACTCCAGTACTTCCCATTTTCCTCCGTTGCTCCCGACAATCTGAGAAAGAATGCCCGGTTCTTCCGTTCCCGCCAGAACAGCCGCTCCCGCGCCGTCCCCGAACAGGACGCAGGTGCTCCGGTCCGTCCAGTCGATGATCTTGGACATGGTCTCCGAACCGATCACCAGCGCATTCCGGTAAATCCCGCTGCGGATAAATGCCTCCGCTATATGCATCCCGTACAAAAATCCGGAACATGCCGCATTCACATCAAAAGCCACCGCCCGGTGCGCGCCGATCTCTGCCTGCACCCGGCACGACGTACTTGGCGTTTCCGTGTCCCCCGTGATCGTCGCAACAATCAGGAGGTCGATCTCCTCCGCCTTCATCCCGGCACGCTCCAAAGCCTGTACAGAAGCGCGCACCGCCATGGATGTGGTCGTCTCCTCTTTCACCAGATGTCTGGTGCGGATACCCGTACGCTCTACGATCCATTCATCGCTGGTATCCACCAGCGTGGCCAGATAATCATTGTCCGCTGCAAATGCCGGCAGGTCATAGCCGGTTCCAATTATTTTCGTGTTCATCTTTCTCTCCGTTCATCAGACCGGTCGGATATGCGCCGGATCCGTTCCCCATTCTCATTTACTTTGATTATCAAACTATTTCGGCTAAAGTATATCCGGGAAGGGATGGTTTGTCAATACCCTTCCCGGAAAATATTCTCACCAGCTGTTACTATTCACAGCCGATTCAGGACTGTGAATAGTAACTACCAGTACATCTACTGCAAGGTATCATCCCGAAGCGCATCGGCCAGATTCATGCGCAGCACCGTTCTTCCTCCTATATAATAAGCCAGTCCGACGAACGCGAAATCTGCCAGTACAAACGCCAGCAGCGGCGCCGCCGGCACACACCGGAGAAGCAGCGCCGGATCCAGATATGCCACCCTCATAAATATCCAGGAAATAACGGCAAGAACCGGCAGTGTGACCAGCACCGGCCGTCCCGCCAGCACCAGCGCTTCCACACAGAACATCTTCCGGATACTCTGCGGCGTCATGCCCACGGACAGATAACGCGCCACCTCTCTCCTTCTCTCGCGGGCAAACCCCAGCGTATTGGTAAACACATTGCCGATGCCGATCATGGCAAGCAGGATGCAGAAACCGCCGATGATCGTCATCAGCGCCCGGTATGAACTGTCGCTGGCCTCCTCTTCTCCGATGCGGTTCTCACTCTCGATCTCATAGGAGCCGCCGATTGCCTGCGCCAGTTCTCTCTCCAGCGCCTCCAGTCCGGCGCGTTCCATATTTTCTTCCGCGAAGACGCGGATATACATATCTTCCTCGGCGCCGTTGATTTCTCTTCCTATTTCCTCCCACAGCGACACAGGCAGAACGTGTATCATCTCATAATAATCCAGCGTCTGGTATTCTTCTCTCAAAGCAGGCAGTTCCTGCGCGTATCCAAGCACCCGGATCCCGGCCGAGCTCCCTTCCTGCCCGGCGCAGTACAGAACCGCCGTTTCCTGCCCCTCTTTCAGATAAGGAAACACATTGCGCACACGGAAGTTAGGATCTGTGTCATCCCTCACCTGGTTCAGAACGACCGCGCCGTCCAGCCGCGGTTCCACGCCGATCTGTCCGCAGTACTGCAGGAAACTGGCGTCGTCCAGGATCCATACCGGCGCGTTGATCAGCCAGCCGCCTTCCTCCGGAGTCACATAAGTCTCCGAAACGCCCTCAAAGCCTCCGGCGTCCCGAAACTCGCCGCTCAGTTCTTCTTCTGTCAGAAACCGTTTTGCCCGCGCTTTCTGGTACACGACGGCATCCCGGACCCCGGACAGATGCCGGATCTCTTCCGTCCGGTCAAATTCTTCAATATCTGTATTCTTTACCGTAACCATCACATCCCACTCGGACGCCGATCCGTCAAAATAAGAAATCTGCGTACTCAGGCTGCTGATGGAAAAGAAGCAGATCATAAACCCAAACGCCAGAAAGGAAAAGGTCAGTGAAAACGACGCGGTACGCAGGGATCTTCTCCGGGCTCTCAGCGCATTTCCCGCCAGCTCGCCTTCTATCCCGAACAGGGTTCCCAGAAGGCGGGACTCTTTTTTCTTTGTCAGGCTTCTTTCTCCACTTCCCCGGACGGCTTCGATGGGGCATATCCTGCCCAGCTTCCAGGCAGGCATCCAGGCTGAGATCATCACGGTTGCCGCCACGCATAAAAGCGCCGCGCACAGAACCAGCGGATGGTAGGAGAACGGCACATCCAGCGTCCCGGGCAGCGCCCGGTCCCTGACCCAGTCGACCCATGACATCATTCCGGCTGCCGCGCCGATTCCCAGAAGGATCCCTGCCGCCGCCGGAAGGACGCTCAGCGCGGCCGCTTCCTGCAGGAGTACCGTCCGGATCTGCGCCGGAGACGCTCCCACACTGGACAGGATGCCGAGCTGACGGATCTTTTCATTCATAAAAACCGCAAAAGAATGGTGGATGATCAGAATCAGGGAAAAACACGCGCAAAGCGCCGTCCCCGCAAAAACGATCAGTACCGCGTACACATCCAGGGCATCCGGGCGGTCCGGGTTGACCACGAAAAGCAGATTCAGCAGGTCTTCATGATAGGTCACATCCCCGGCGTCCAATCCCGCCAGCGTCGCGATCTTCGGAAGGTCTTCATACGCGGAAGAGACATCCCGAAGACGGATATCTGCCGTCTTCCTGCCGTCTTCCGAGACTTCCCAGCGAATCCGGACGCTCTCCACATTGGCATAGCTTTGTATGGCTTCTACGTCCTCTTCCGTCAGCGTCCCCGTCAGCCTCGCATGATAATCTCCATCCTCCGTCTTCACTCTCACCACATCATAATTCCAGAAATTATAAAGTACGCCGCACAAAAGCGACAGGAGCAGCGCAGAGATCAATACCGCGATGACCACAGACATGCTGGAAGCCCGGTTATAGCGAATGTCATCCCGGGAATATTCTTTCCACATAACGTCACCCCCGTTTCCGGTCGCTGACGATGCGTCCGTCTTCCAGCGTCACGATCCGGTCTGCTTCCAGAGCGGCTTTTTCATCATGTGTGATCAGGATAACCGTCTGTTTCAGGTTTCGATTTGACATCTTCAAAAGGTCAATGACCTCCTGTGAATTTTTCCGGTCCAGATTGCCGGTGGGTTCATCTGCCAGAAGAATCGCCGGACGGTAAATCAGCGCTCTGGCGATCGCCGCCCGCTGCTGCTGTCCGCCGGAGAGCTGGCACGGCAAAGCTTCCAGCCGGTCCGCGATCCCCAGGAGCCCCGTCACCTTGTCAAAGTATTCCTGATCCGGCTGCCGCCGGTCCAGCACGAGCGGCAGCAGAATATTTTTCTTCAAGGTGAGCGTGGGAATCAGGTTGTAAAACTGATAGACCAGTCCCACCTTTCTGCGGCGGAATATGGCCGCCCGGGCGGGCTTCAGCGCGGAGACATCCTCTCCGTCCACCAGCACCTTCCCTTCTGTGGCCCGGTCCACGCTGCCCAGAATATGAAGCAGCGTAGATTTTCCGGAGCCGGAAGCTCCCACAATTGCTACGAATTCTCCCTTTTCCACAGACAGGTCGATTCCATCCAGGGCCACGACCCGGCTCTCACCGCTTCCATATACTTTACGGACGCCCTCGCATCTCAGAATTTCCAAAGACATCACCTCTTTCTGTTGATCTGTAGTTACTATTCACAGCCGATTCAGAATGGGCAGCACGTGCGTCGTGCTTGCACGCAAGCACTTGTTGTCCATTCTGAATCAGGACTGCGAAGCAGTCACCCCACCCTCATGAGCAGCCTTAGCGCCGCAAGGCGCGGGACTGGAGCCTCGAAGAGGCGACGGGTGCGAATGCGGGTGGGGTGGCTGTGAATAGTAACGATCTATAAAAAGCATAGCAGACGAAAGTGACATCTCAGTGACTGTATATGCGGATCTCAAAACATGCGCCGCCTTCCGGGCGGTTGCGCGCCGTTATGTTTCCGTTCTGCAGTTCAAAGATGGAACGTGCCAGCGCAAGACCGATCCCCGTACCGCCTCCCGCCGCATCTTTCCCCTGATAAAAGCGTTCAAAAAGATGCGGCAGGTCTTCGGCTGCAAATCCAGGACCATCGTCCTGGATCCGGATCCAGACGTAAAGGGGATTCGCGCCATAGTCACAGAAGATTTTCCCTCCGGCCGGTGTATGCTCCATACAGTTTTTCATCAGGTTCATGACTGCCTCCATGGACCATTCCATGTCTCCGCACATCTCCGCACTGCCCCTGTCCGGGATTTCCGCCCGCACCTCTTTCTGGCTCAGCAGTTCCTGCAGATTTTCGGCCGCAAGGCAGAGCAGCGTATAAAGATCCACCGGAGCATGCTCCATCTTCAGCGTTCCTGCATCGATTTTGGAAAGTGTGAGCAAAGTCTCTTCCAGCCAGGCCAGCCTCTCCAGCTGGCGGCGAACCGCTTCCAGATGTGTGTCTCCTGCATCTTTTCCGGAGGATGCCTGTTCTGAGAGCTGCAGAGATAAAAGCGCCGCCGTGACCGGAGTCTTCAGCTGGTGGGCAATGTCCGCCAAATGCTCCGCATAGTTCTCCCTGGCTTTCAGGGCCGCGTCTCTGGCCGCATGCAGATTGGTGACCGTTTTGTAGATCTCATCCTGCAGGTGGGCAAAATCATCTTCCCGCATCTCCAGAAGCGTTCCCGGGGCATCGGTATTGACCCGTTCCAGATACCCGGTCAGTTCCCGGATCCTCTTTTTTGCCGCACGCCTCTCCTGCCGCACCGGCAGAAGGCAGGCGGCCAGGATTCCCGCCGCGCAGACCGTGCAGACAATCCCTGCCGCAGTTCCGGGAACGGCCCGAAAATCCTTCGGAGTATATCCATAGGCTTCCAAAAATGGTTCTCCGGACGCCCCGTTCCCCATCCGATCCTGATACTCTTTCAGCGAAATCCGCAGCGTTTCTTCCGCTTCCGGATCCTGTTCCAGAACTGTCCGGCAAAATGCGTCCAGATGCGTATAGACTGCATTCTGGTACAGATATCCCCATACCAGGATGACCGCCAGAATCCCCGCCGCGCAGGCGCCGGCAGACAACAGCATGCGTATATTCCGGCAGCTTTTCCTGTTCATAAACTGTCCTCCATACGATATCCAAAACTGCGCACTGTTTTCAGACAGGACGGATGGCCCAGTTTTTCCCGGAGCCGTTTCATGGTGACCGTCAGCGTATTATCGTTTACATAGTTCCCTTCGCTGTCCCAGATCTGCTCCAGAAGCTGCCCGCGCGTGACGGTCCTTCCTTTGTTTTCCATCAAAAGCAGCAGAATCTGATACTCCGCCCGGCTCAGCGCAATCTCTTTTTCTCCGCTGAACACCTGCATTTTTTCTGCGTCCAGGGTCAGCGCGTCGCAGCAAAAGCTGTGTTCCTTCTGCTGTCCTGCCCTGCGCAAAAGCGCCCGTATCCTCGCGTAGAGCACTTCCAGATCAAAGGGCTTCGTCACATAATCGTCCGCTCCGCTCCGAAAACCGGCCAGCATATCAGCGGGTTCTTCCCGAACCGTCAGAAAGAGCACCGGAAGCTCTTTCCACCGGGCACGGATCCACCGGCATATCTCGTCTCCCTGTTCCTTAACAGATCCTTTGGGCAAATTCCAGTCCAGAATCACCACATCCGGGCGGCGGATCTGCAGCGCACGCTTTAATGCTTCCGCTTCCGCGAACACCGTCACCCTGCAGCCCCGTCCGGCCAGGTATTCCCGGACCGCCTCTGCAATCGCCTTGTCATCCTCGGCATAGTACAGAGTTACCGCTCTCTCATCCATCCGGCTGTCTCCTCTTTTTCCCGGAAGTGCGCCCCGGTTTCTTCCGAACCGAATAACCGAAGCTGCCTACCTTCTCTCCCAGCTCGTAATACTCGCCGTGGGAATACGCTACCAGCCCGGCATCGCTCAGGCGGAACTTCCCGTTCTCATCCATGTACCGGTCTTCCACCGTCACGCCGGCCACCTCTGCCAGGAACAGATCGTGACTGCCCAGCGGAATCACCTCTTTGATCCGGCATTCTATATTGACCGGACTTTCCGCAATCCCCGGCGCCGCGATCTCCCTGGACGGCAGTTCCGTAAGATGCATCTCCCGGAACTTGTCCACATCCCGTCCCGAGCGGACGCCGCAATAGTCCGCAGCCCGTGTCAATTCTTTTGTCACCAGATTGATCACAAACTCTCCGGTCTCTTTTAATATATGGTAGGAATGCCTCTCTTTCCGAACGGAAATGGATACCATCGCAGGGGAAGAGCAGACCGTCCCCGCCCACGCCACCGTGATAATGTTCGGCTTCTCCCCCGGACTCTGGCAGCTCACCATCACCGTCGGAACCGGATAGAGCATGTTGCCCGGCCTCCAATATTCTTTTGCCATAATGTTTCCTCCAAACGCCGTTTTCTTCATTCTACGCAGATTCAAAGGCTTTGGCAAGGAGAAGTCTTTCTTAATGTCACTGCCTCTTCATTTCTCCGGGCGGACGCTTGCACTTCCGGCAGAAATTTCTTATAATATTCAGGCAGGTATGAAAACATAAGATTATACCTAAAAGGGGGAAGCATCTATGAAAATCAGCGCACGCAATCAGTTTAAAGGAACCATTGTCAGCATCACCGAGGGAGCGGTCAACGGGATCGTTCAGATTGATATCGGAGGCGGCAACATCGTTTCTTCCACCATCTCCATGAATGCCATCAAGGAGCTGAATCTGGAGGTCGGCAAAGAAGCATATGCTATCGTTAAGGCAACTTCCGTGATGGTAGGAATTGACGACTAATTTCACCATGACAGCAGAAATCCCAGACTACCGGGCAGATCTACAGATTCCGGTATTCTGGGATTTTAGTTTCTTACGCCGTATGCTCCTTCAAAATGTTTTCCAGCGCCGCGCCGCTGCTGGTATGGCAGCGGACCACCTGGATATTTTTCTTCTTTGCCTCATCCACTGCGCATTTCACCATCTTGTGGGACACCGTATTCGTGAAGAGAATGAACATATCCGGCGTGCCCACCTGCTTGTTCAGGCAGGCCGGCATCTGGGTAAACACCTTGGCTTTACACTTATAGTTCTTGCAGATCTTCATGTACTGGCAGACCATCCGGTCATGTCCTCCAATAATGACAATACTCATGGACGGCACCTCCTAACAGGATGCCAGCTGTTTCCCAAGCTGCATACATTTCTCTTCGGCTTCGCCGTCCGGGGCTTCTACACAGATCGCGTCTTCACCGCCGAATACTTCCGCTCCTGCGTTCTTCATCTGCTCTGCCCAGTTCCGCATCCATTCACCGTCTCCCCATCCGTAAGAGCCGAACAGGCCAATCTTTTTCCCGGACGCAAATTTCTCTACCTCCGCCACAAACGGTTCCACGATCGTCTCTTCCAGGACTTCGTCTCCCATGGCCGGGCATCCCAGCGCAAAGACTGCCTCATCCTTAAGTTCTGACGCCTGGAAATCGTCGATCGATACCACTTTGGCGCTCTTTCCTGCTGCCTCCACTCCCTTTGCCACCATAGAAGCCATCGCTTCCGTATTTCCTGAGCCGCTCCAATATGCGATAATAATCTCACCCATCTGAAATCTCCTCCTGATTTTTTAGACTGCATAGCTGCTGATCTCATACAGGCTTCTGCCTGCGGACAGCATTTTCAGCATCACGTCCCGGACCGCTCTGTAAAGCTGAAATGTCTCCTGCGCACGGTTTTCATTCTGATAGACTTTCCAGTATCCGGAGCACAGAAAATTTTTTCCCTGGTGTTTGATGAATCCTTTCACATCTCCCAGCGGATATCCCAGAAAAATCCCCAGTTCATGCGGAAAATCGGCCTGTTTCTCCTTGTACAGCGTATACCTCCACGCCATGCGCGTCAGCATCTCTTCAAAGGAGAACCTCCCGTATCCGTATGTTTCCAGAAATTCCCGGACCTGGGGCCAGATCAGCGCCGCCTCCAGGCGGTCCTTCCGGTACAGGAGCCAGGTGCTCTTTTTCCCGGAGTGCAGGCAAATGCAGGAGATCCCTTCGATTTCATCCATCTGCCGGAAAGCCGCTTCCTCTGCTCTGGTCAGGATCAGCAGATTAGAAGGCTTCACATCCATCAGAACAGGGGCGCATTGATTGGCTATGGTCTCCCAAATGTTTCTGTCCATCTCAGTCTTACTTCCTTCCGAGTTAGTTGTAGCTAATTAGTTGTTGCTAACTAATCATAGCAAAAAGCTCGGAAAAAAGCAACCGCTCTTGCTGAGGTTCTTTCTCAACAAGAAGCGGCCTTTTCTGCCAGACATTTTTTTATATGTTTTACAAACCGTTTGCCATCCTCTGAAAGCCCGTCTCTCTTTCGGCTTATATAGCCAAAAGAGATGCTCTCTTCCGTCCCTTTGATCGGAATAGCCCGTATTGTATCATGGGCAGACAGGTCCGGAGAAAAACCGCAGCCGATATGGCACAGATCCGTCTCCCGGAGCAATTTTACCAGCAGGCGGCGGCTGTTGGTCTGCATGACCTTCCCCCGTCTCCGATAATACCGGTAATCGTCCCTTTCCGGAATCAACTGTATGCTCAGTGTGTCCTGGTCGTCCTCGTTCTGGACATAGCGCAGATCCCGCAGGTCCTTTCCGGTCACAAAGGCCGCCCGGTAAAACGGATTTTTAGGCCCCGCGAACAGCAGCGGTCCCGTCTTCCCCAGCTCTGTAAACTCCAGTCTTTTATACTCCAGCGTCTGATGGAACGCCGTCATCTGTTTCTGGTCCACATACGTGAACCCCACTTCCGCCGTATGGCGATGCAGCGCCTGGAAGATTCCTTCCAGATCACATTCCAGGTACTGGGCATCCAGATCTTTTTCCTGTATATAAAATTCCTGAAACATCTCTTCCAGCCGGTCGCTGGGATGCGCCGCGATCCTCAATGTCCGCGACCGGCGGCGATCACTGGAAGTATAGATCTGCCCCGACTCTACCAGGATCCGGCAGGCGTGTTCATACACCTTTCTCCCGGCTTCCGTCATTTCCACGCCTCTGGCCTTTCGGACCAGAAGTTCGGTCTGCAGCTCTGTCTCCAATGACTTGATAATCTTACTCACATGGGGCTGGGAAGTATAGAGCAGCTCTGCCGTCTTTTTAAAGCTGCCGCTGTCCACACTGACCACAAAATATTGTAACTGCTTCAAATCCATAATTTATATTCCCTTACTCCTACGTCATACATATGTTTTCAATTTTCCCTGAAGTCCGGCGTATTCTGCCAGTTCTTTCAGTTCCTCGCAGAAACCGCCTTCCAGCTCCTCGCCCAGGGTACAGATCACTTCCCTGCACTCGTCCACCAGCTCCTTTGCCCGCCGCAGCTTCTCCGGCCGGATCCGGCAGAAAGCATTCTCGTCCACTACTTCCACGGCAAGCGCCTTTGCCGAAGGGTAGTCCAAGTCATTTTTCCAGAGTACGCCCGTGGCAAAAGGAATCCCCGATCTCTGCAGACGCCGGTAAACCGCGGTACCGCTCCCCGCTCCGCCGATCACAAATACCTCCGGTTTTCCCTCCACCGGCGCCAGCTCCAGATTGCCGGTCAGTTCATCATAGGATCCGGCCGTCATCTGGTAAAGCTTCGGAATATATCCTTGGGTAAAAATCTCTTCCGGAGTTCCGAAGCGTTCCACACAGTCTCCGTGTATACACGCAATTTTATCAGAAATACGCCCGGCCAGGTCCAACTCATGCAAAGACATAAGCACAGACAGGTTCTTCGTTCGGGACAGGTTCTGGAGGATAGACAGGAACTCCAGCTTATAACGGATATCCAGGAACGACGTGGGCTCATCCAGCACGATCAGTTCCGGTTCCTGGCAAAGCGCCCGCGCCAGCATCACTCTCTGTTTCTGCCCGTCGCTGATCCTGGAAAAATCTCTGGGCCCCAGCTCCTGAATATGTACCAGTCTCATGGACTCCTCCACGATCTGGTGATCCTCTTTCGACAGCACACCGAACTTCCCCGTATATGGGTACCGTCCTGTAGCCACCACATCCTTACATGTCATCATCTCAGGATGCACGCGGTTTGTCAAGACCACAGACAGTTTCCTGGCCAGCTCCCGTCCGGACAGTTTCTGGACATCCTGCCCATCCAGATACGCCACGCCCCCCAGCGGTTCCAGCTGGCGGATAATACTTCTCAATATGGTGGTTTTTCCTGCCCCGTTGGGTCCGATCAGCGTAAGGATCTCCCCTCTTTTCAGCCTTAGCTCCACTTCTTTTATCAAAGGGACTCCATGGTACCCCACCGTCAACCCTTTTGTATAAAAATAGAATTCTTCCATCTATGATTCCGTCCTCTCTCTTTTCCCCTTCAGCATTATGACAATGACGACCGGAGCGCCGAAGACAGCGGTCACCGTGCTAATGCTCAGTTCTGTAGGCGCAAAAAGACTTCTGGCCAGCAGATCACATCCCAGGCAGAAAGAGGCGCCCCCCAGGAAACAGGCCGGAATCATCAAAATCGGTTTCGCGGTACCGAACAGACGCTTCGTCAGATGCGGCACCGCGATCCCCACGAAGGACACGGGGCCGGCAAACGCCGCCACGCAGGCGGAAAGGATACTGGACAGCAATACCAGAAGCACGCGGAACAGAGGAATATTCAGCCCCATATTTTTCGCATAGGCTTCCCCCATCTGATAAGCGCTGATCGGCTTCGACATCAGAAACACGCAGACGGCCGCAGTTGAAATAACGATCCATATGACCGCCACGTTATCCCAGGTAATACCGGAAAAACTGCCCATGGACCAGTTATGCAGATTCACGATATCCGAGTCATCCGCAAACGTCACCACAAAATCCGTGATGGCAGAACAGATGTATCCAATCATAACACCGCTGACAATAAGCATGCTCATTTGTTCTACAAAGCGAGACATCAGGATAACAAATCCCATACAGATCATCGCTCCGGCGAAAGCCGCCGCGATCAGTCCCCACGAACTGACCTGAAGGGAACTGCCCAGCGCCGCCACCATCGTCAGCGCCACTACCATCTTGGCTCCAGAAGAGATCCCCAGAGTAAACGGACTGGCAATCGGATTATGGAAAAAGGTCTGCAGCAGGTATCCTGACAATGCCAGCGCGCCGCCCATGGCAGCTCCGCCCAGAGCACGCGGAAGACGGATCTGCATGACGATATTCCGGTACACCTCGTCCGCCTGCTCTCCTGTCAGAATATCCCATACCTGGGAAACCGGTACGCTGACGCTTCCAATACAGACATTCCCCGCCAAAGCAACGCCCAACAGGATTATCAGAATAATAAATGCGGCAATATATCGGCTTTTCTTTCTCATAGCGTTCACTCCAGTGGATAAATATAGGTCATATCTGTTCTGTCTGTCAGCATACTGTGGATATCTGAGATAATCGTTCCCAGCTCCATGGACGATTGATACAGATCTCTGGTTGTACAGAACACATTGCCGCTCTCCACCGCCTTAAAGTCTTTCAGCAGCGGGCTTTTCGCCAGCAGCTCATCCAATGAGGACAGTTCACCGTCTATCGTGCTGTTGTAGATAATATAATCGGCATCTTTTGCCCCCGCATAAAATTCCTCCATCTGCATCGTTTCGGTAGAAGACGCCGATTCTTCGTCTCCCAGGTTCCGGAAGATGTATTCGCCTCCCGCCATATCAATCATCTTTGCCAGATAATCTGAGGATTTCCGCACATTTGCTTCCCCATTGGCGGTAATGTAGAAAAATGCCACGCTTTTCTCATCCCCGATGTCCTCTTCGCTTTCCTGTATGCTCTGAAATGCCTCCATCTCCGACTGGAATGCCTCTTCGGCCGCCTCTTCTTTTCCGATCAGCAGGCCATAGAGCTTCACCCACTCGGTACGCCCCAGAGGCTCCGCTTCATAGCTGGAATAATCCACCAACACCGGAATCCCGAAATTCTCCAGCTGCTCCTTCACTTCCGGCGTGTGATAAATCATCGTGTTTTCCACCGCCAGGCCGCATCCTTCCGCCAGAATCTGTTCATAATCCGGCGTGGAATATTTCCCCGCGTACAGGATATCTCCCGCTTCCATGGCTTCCCTGGCCTCTTCGATATACCATCCGCTCTCCTGAAGACCGCTGAAGCGGACCGAGTCCAGCGCGTCCATGGAAACAAACATGTCCATCACCGCTGACGCCACCAGATAAATATGATCCACCGGCTGCTGCAGCACAGCGATCCCCTCCGCCAGATCCTCCGGAGCTTCCATCCCTTCCGGTACCAGCAGATACTGCATATCCTGGTTCACCGTGATCAGCGCATAACCATCCTCGTAGTAATCTACCGCAAATTTCTCTGCATAAACCAGATCCATACTGCCGGTGTATGTCAGCTCCTGACTGATATCCGTATTCCTTTCCTGCGCCGCCGTTTCGGTCCGTCCGCATCCTCCCAGTAAAAGGAGTAAAACCGCCGCTATTCCCAGCAATTTTATCCGTTTCATGTTAAACACCCTTTCTCTTCCGTCTTCCGTATATTCCCACGGCTGCCGGCACGGCCGCTGCCACGGCTGCTCCCGCCCAGAATACCGGATTGTTATACCAGGAAGCCTGTTCTCCCTGGGAAATAGACGCGGAATCAACAGTAAGCGTATATTCAATCTCGTGGGGCACACTCATGGCCGTTGTATCTCCAATGACTGTTACAGGTTCATCAAACACAGGTACCGGGATCTCAAAAACAGAGTTCCCCTCTTCATTCACCGGCAGATAGGTCTCATCTTCCACCTTCATATAATCATAGTGCGAACTGTCCCACTCAATACGGATATAAGGCTGCCCGTCCTGCACCAGAAGAACTGCCGGCGAAGCGATCTCTGACCTGCCGCTGCCTCCCTCCAGGGCCACATCCACACGATACTCTCCATCCTCCAGAGCAACATCCTCCGCGCAGACTGCCACAGGCAGCATCATCAGGCTCAACGCCAGTACCGCCAGCCAAACCTTCTTCCTCATAATTCATCACTCCATTCCGTCAAATGCTTCTTTCTCCCCATCCGAGAAAAGGGAAAGCCTCTGCAGGGGCTTTCCCTCCTATTTGTTCCGGGTTTTACTCTGAAACCGCTTCTTCAGCCGGCTCGGGATTCGAGACAATCACCTTATGGTCATACCAGGTTCCCTTGGTTCCCAGCAAAGCCAGATCAAATTCCTCATCCAGAGCAGGAACCGGGACATCAAAGCCATATACCTCTTCTGTGATTCCGTCGCTGTAGGTAACCGAATCCGTCGTCGGCTCCAGTACTTCCGCGCCCTCTTTCTGCGCGTCTTCGGCAAGGCCGGGATACAGGTTCACAATGTTCTTGGAAGCCAGCGAGACATGGATCGTCATGGCTCCGTCCTGTACAGTCAGAGTCCCTTTCCCATCGCAGGCTTCGCTTACGTGGAACATACCACTGTCTGTATCAAATTCAGCCGTGTAGACTCCGTCTTCCAGAGATACCGCCGGGGTTTCTGATCCTGTATCTTCCGCTGCGTCCGCGGTCTCTTCCAGCGCTGTATCTTCCGTCGTACCCGCGGTCTCTTCCGACGCTGTATCTTCCGCCGTATCCGCGGTCTCTTCCGACACCGTTTCTTCCGTCTCCGACGGCTGGCTGCCGGAGCTTCCGCATCCGACTGCCAGTGTGCATGCCAGGACTGTCATCCCCAGCAAAGTAACTATCTTTTTCTTCATCTTACTGTCTTACTCTCCAATCACTGCCGCGCTGTGGTCCACATAGATCTGCTGAATCGCTTCGATCCGTCCAAGGCCTTCCACCTGGGCATCTACACTCTCGAAGTTTCCGGATGCATTGAACATGCTCAGCCAGGATTCTGCGTCCTCTCCGGCCATGTCGTTGTTCGCATGATCGCCTGCTACCACCATCAGCGGGCGGAGAACTACTTTTGTATAACCGGCATCGGCCACTGCAGCAATGACAGACTCACAGTCTGTGCCCTCCGGTTCGCCTTCCACAGTTCCGATAAATGCATTGTCATAACCAAGCTCCGCCATCTGGGTCTGCATCTGGCTGTAGCTTACATTCGCCGTGTGAGAAGTACCATGTCCCAGGAAAACAAACGCGGTTCCATCTTCCGCTGCCGCCTCCGCGCTGTCGTATCCGGCTTCTGACACTGCCTGCGCCGTGAGCGCTTCTGCAACGGCCTGCTTGTCCGCATTGATCACAGTTGCGTCGCTTCCCACGTCTCCCAGCAGCGGCTCCGCGATGGCTACCGACGCGAACTGATCCTTATAAGCATCCACAGCGTCTACCATTTCATCATATTCCGCGCCGTGCATCAGATGAGTCGGCTGGATCACCAGATTCTGCACGCCGTTTGCCACAGCGCGCTCCAGCGCCTGATCCATGTTGTCAATATACTCTCCGTCGCGCGCCTGTACATGGTTGATGATGATCTGCGCGGTAAACGCCCTTCTCACGGACCAGTCCGGGAACGCTTCCTGCAGGGCATCTTCTATCGCTTTGATATCCTCTACACGGCTGTCGTTAAAGGAAGTACCAAAGCTTACAACCAGGAGCTCGTTCTCGCCGATTTCATCCTGATTGCGCGGATCATCCAGCGAGGCGTCCCCAGTATCTCTTCCAAAATAATCCGGATCTGCATTTTCTCCGGATACCAGTTCTTTCTGAGCATCCGTCAGCGCGTCCCATGCGGCTTTTGCTTCTTCGCACTGCGCGTCTGTCTCATCGGTTCTCTGCTGTACATAAATAGCGTCAATGAGAGCAGCTACATTATCTGCCGCTGCCTGATCCGCGTCCTCTTCGCTCTCTGCGGATTCTGTATCCTCTGCTGCAGCAGTGTCTTCTGTGCTTTCTGCGGTATCTTCTGTCACTTCCGTCTCTGCTGTCTGCGCAGTCTCCTGCGTCTGACCGCCGCATCCTGCCAGACAAGATGCCGATACCAGAAGAACTGTCAATAATTTCGCCATTCTCTTTTTCATTTTTGTCCCTCCTTGTCTCTGCGATGGTTTCCCATCTGTTCCCCATTTTTCTGTTCCTGTCTCGCGAAAACAAAAACGCCCTCCGGGGAGGAGGGCATGAGGGTAAAAGGACGCACTAACGCCATTATGGTATACATACGACCAATTACTCGTGGCCTGGGATATCCCCTGTCTCCCACAGGCAGGTCTCCTGACTCGCAGATCTCCATATCCGGCCGCCTTCCCGGTCTCCCAGTGGCCTTGTGGACGGATACTCCCTGCATACAGTGACGAGTTCGCACAGGATTCTCACCTGTTTCCCTTTTCACCCGCTCCGTGTATCCGGAGCAGAGCACCTGTGGATGTTATTGATTGATCTTTCTGATCACATGTGTACTATAGCACCAACCGATTGCCGCCGCAAGAGATGTGACATGCCAGTTTGGCATACGTCTTTTAATCTTTACATATCTTTGATTTCTGCTGTTCGGCTTATCCGGAATGGTCATCCTGATAAGATTTACTTCAACAGCAGGATGCAGATAATTTCTGCGGAAACCTTCTCTGGATTTTAGTTCCAGCTTTTCCATAAGGGCCTTACTTGTATATTGTAAAAGGCGGCTTATATTCTCCCATAAAACACCTCCGCATTCTTGCGTATTATCTATCTTTCCGTTATCGCCTGTTCTGGAAATTTCCTGTCATATAAGAGCGCCGCGATCAGTACCACCAGGCAGGATCCCGCGTTATGCACCAATGCTCCTGTAGTGGGATTCAGGACTCCCATAAGGGAGAGGGACACCGCCGCAAAATTGATACACATGGAAAGAGCAATGCTTACCTTGATTGTTTTCACCGTCGCGTCAGACAACCGCTTCAAATACGGGATTTTGGACAGGTCGTCGCCCATCAGCGCCACATCCGCAGCTTCCACCGCGATGTCGCTTCCCATGCTTCCCATGGCGACGCTGACATCGGCAGCTTTCAGGGCCGGCGCATCATTGACGCCATCACCGATCATGCAGACCCGATGGTTTTCTTTCTGCAGTTTTTCGATATTCCAGACCTTTTCCTCAGGCAAAAGTTCCGGTTTGACATCAGAGATGCCGGCCTGGAGGGCAAAATAGTCTGCCGCCTTTTTATTATCGCCGGTAAGCAAAACGGTACGGGTATGCATTCCGGCCAGCCGGGAGACCATATCTTTTGCTTCCTCCCTCAGTAAATCCGAAAGCGCGATGATACCGGTGCAGGCGCCTCTGTCTGCCACAAGAACCAGTGCTTTTCCCTGCATTCGCAGCTGCTCCATTATGAAACAAGTGTCAGCGCTGACAAAAACGCCATTTTCAGCAAGATACTTTTCATTTCCGCAGAGCAGCCGGTGGTCTTCCAGCTCTGCATAAATTCCCCTTCCTCCCTGCATCCGGAACACCTCAGATTCCATAATTGGAATATCTCTTTCTTTTGCATAATTCACGATCGCTTTTCCCAGCGGATGTTCGCTTTTCGCTTCAGCAGAAGCAGCCAGCGAAAGCAGCCGGTCTCTGCTTACGGCAGGCTCCAGAGACAAAATATCGCTGACTGCCAGGCATCCGTAAGTCAGAGTACCGGTTTTATCAAATGCGACCGTATCGACTTTTCCCATTTTCTCCAGGGCTTCTCCGGATTTTATGATCACTCCGTGCTTCGCCGCCTGCCCGATGGCCGCTATCACTGCCGTCGGCGTCGCCAATACCAGCGCGCAGGGACAGAATACAACCAGAACCGTAACCGCCGTGACAATATTTCCGGTCCCTATGTACGCGCCTATGGCGATCAAAAGTACAAAAGGAACCAGCCAGCTCGCAGCCTTGTCGGCAATGCGCTGCATGGGAGCCTGCTTATTTTCCGCTTCCTGTACCATGCGGATCAGTTTCTGCAGGGAACTGTCCTCTCCCACTTTTGCCGCCCGGATATCAATCGCCCCAAAACGGTTCACTGTACCGCAGAAGACCTCTTCTCCCACGCCTTTATCCACCGGAAGGGACTCCCCCGTGATCACCGACTGGTCCACGGAAGTCTCCCCTTTTATGATAATTCCATCTACCGGAACCGCTTCCCCCGGAAGAACCCGCAGGATATCGCCCTTCCGGATCTCTTCCGCCGGGATCATCTCTTCTGCTCCGTCCCGCAGCCTGCGGCCTTTTGCCGGCGCGAGGCGGATCAGGTTTTTGATCCCTTTCTTCGCCCGGTTCGTCGTGGCGTCCTCCAGAAGCGCTCCTACCGCCATGATAAAAGCCACTTCGCCGGCCGCGAACAGGTCCCCGATCCCGATGGCCGCAAACATGGCGATGCAGATCAGCAGAGCGGACGAGATCTTACTGATGCCCGGATTGTGAACCATTCTCCACAGCGCCAGATAGAACAGCGGAATGCCGCAGATCAGGACCGTCACCCAGGAGGGCGATACCGGGAAAAAGTCCTTTCCCATCAAATGAGGAATCAGATCCATCAGAAGAAAGACTCCCGCCACCGCCGTCATCGGCGCTCCGGCCAGGAAATCACTGCATTTTTTCCACATCTTGACATACCCCTTTCATTTCCGTACAATTAATTCAATAGCGAACACCTTGTTCATTTTTATTTTAACAAACGAACGAATAAATGCAATGGATGATTTCATCCCCGTGTTTCTTACAGAACAATTTTTCAATTTTGTACGGAGGAAAAGAATGGACAGACGTCAGCAGAAAACCAGAACAGCTATTTTTCAGGCATTTGCCGGTCTTCTCGAGCAGAAAAGCTACAGCCGGATCACGGTGCAGGATATTATCGACGCCGCCAATGTGGGCCGCACAACTTTCTACGCCCACTTTGAAACAAAAGACGACCTTTTAAAGGCGCTGTGTGAAGAATTATTCGGACATATCATCAGCACCGCCATGGACCACACCCATACTCACGGACTGTATTCAGATAAACGGGCTCCCGAATCCGTATTCTGCCATCTTCTTCACCATCTGCAGGAAAACGACCACAATATTCTGGGACTGCTCTCCTGCGAGAGCAGCGAAATATTCCTCAGGTATTTCAAAGACAGCCTGAATGAACTGATCCAGAGCCTTTTTGTTTCTCAGGACTCCGGATCAGCCAGGACGGTACCGCAGGATTTTCTGGTCAATCATATATCGGGAAGTTTTGTGGAAATGGTATTATGGTGGATCCGGGGCCGCAGAAAACAGACCCCGGAAGAACTGGACCGGTATTTCCGCGCGGTGATTGAACCGATCCTGTAATGATCGTTTTCATCTATCTGCGGACTCCATACGCGATCATCGGACCGCCTTCCGGGATGTTCAGGCTGCAGGTCTGATACAGGATCACCCCGGAAGCCTTCGCGCAGCAGATATGCAGCGTCTTTCCGAATACATCCCGGATCTCTCCCAGCGTTTCTCCCTCCCGGATCTTTTCTCCCGCGTGATACCGCGGGTACCAGAAACCTGCGCAGGGTGCGTCTTCATAGACCGCTTCCTCAAACAGCTCCCTCTCCGGAAACTCGTCCCGATCCGGCAGGATCCCTTCATAGATATAGGACAGGATCCGCCGCACGTCCGCCTTGTCCTGCTCCACCTGCTCCCGGTTCCACAGCCCCCGGCACCCCCGTTCCAGCAGGATGCTGGGAATCCCCAGCGTACTGGCATGGTTATACGCTCCTCCTGCGGTACACTGGGACTCCACCATATAACGCACATCTGCGCACGAGGCCATGGCATATGCTTTTTCTCTAACCTGCGCATCCACCGGTCCCACATAGTAGATGTAGGGAACCAGTTCTTCAAACGCATCTCCCGAATGAAGATCCAGATAGTAGTCCGCCTTGGAGAACAGCTCCGTCGTGACCGTGTGGCAGATCCTGTCCGCCACCGTACCGTCCGGGCTTCCGGGAAATTCCCGGTTCAGGTTCTTGTTGTCTTCATATACCATGCTCATACACCGCCTGACGATGCCGCTCACATTCACCACCGGGACGATGATCAGCGTACCTTTCACCTTTTCCGGCTCTGTTTCCTCCGCCAGCTCTATGGCTGCCTGGATCCCGGGATATTCCGCGCTGTGGATCCCCGCCGTGATCAGCGTCACTGGACCTTCCCCGCCGCAGATTACCGTCAGGGGCAACTCATATTCTGTTCCGGGTACCGGAAGGCTTCCTGTTTTCTTTTCTCCCTCTGAAATGTTCAGTGTTCCTATCCTCAAATATTCATCCTCCGAAACGGTTATTGTCCCCGCCTTGCCAGCGCGTCTTCATAAGTGTAGGCGCCCGCCAGCGAGATCAGTTCCTCCAGCGACGCGTCCGGATTATAGTCTTTGCATACATTCTGCAGATCCTCATAATTATACGCATTTAGCGTAATGCCGGATGCAAGCGCGTACTTCTCCGCGTAATCGTCTTTGTCCGAAGAACTCCAGAATCCCTGGGTCACCTGGAACGCTTTTCCGTCCTGCCGGAAATCCTCCGCGTATCCTTTCACTGCATTGTACATGGCCGCGAGAGACGGTCCGATGATCGAACTGTATTTTCCGGTTACATAATCCAGCCTGCCATTGTTAAAAAGCAGCTGGTTTCCTTCTGTGTAAGCGTCTATAGTCCCCAGCGGGATATTCACTCTTCCGGCTTCTTCCACCAGCGGGCCTACCGGCAGCACCGCCATGGCGGAATCATATGCGCCGCTGTTCAGCTCCTTCGCCGCACCCTCGCGCACGCCGTCCATGCGTACATAACCAGGATATACGCATATGGTCAGATCTCCCGACTGTACCGTCACCGGCTCCTCCGTCAGAGCCAGCGCGTCTGCCGGGACGTCAAACGTAGTTCCATAAGAATCCTGCAGAGTTTCCAGGATTGCGAGAGTCCGGATACGGTGCATCTCATTTCCCTGGGCGGCTCCGCCGCTGTAGATCAGATAAGAGTCTCCCGACGTCTCCTCGATAAAGTATTTTGCCATCTCTTCCCCCGCCTGGTACTCGATCTGGGTTCCGGGACCGATTACGCCGAGAAAATACGGGTTATCCTGTACTTCCGCAAAGGATTCTTCCGGCACTGTGCCGGAAGCCATCAGGTAATACATCCCATACTCTTCGCACGCCGCCACCTCCGCTTCCAGATCATAAGACAGGAAAGACATGATCCCTTCCACATCGTTCTCATGGGCTGTGGCCAGAAACGCCTGGATCCCGTCTTCATCTGCTACGCTGTCCGAATACAGAAATTCCACATCCGGGAAACACTCCCCGATATAATTTTCCAGATAATTCCGGAATGACATTACCTCTTCATCCGCCAGATTGTACACCAGCACTCCGATTTTATGCAGCTGACCGTCCGATTCCGCTTCCGTCTCCTTCTGGGAGACTTCTCCGCAGCCCGCCAGGACCGCGGAGAATATCAGAGTTATGAGCCATACGAAAATATGTCTCGTTCTCATCTTTCTTTTCACCCTCTCTTTCTTTCAGTTCGCAATAAGAGAGCACCGCTCTTTTTATTTTTCATCATACAGATGACACGCCACCTGATGTCCTTCTCCCATATCCCTGAGCGCCGGCAGCGTTTTTCTGCATATTTCCATGCAGTGTCCGCACCGGTCCTGGAACGGGCATCCGGGCGGCATATCCAGAGGGCTCGGCGCTTCGCTCTCGATGCTTTCTATCTTTTTGGAGAAGTCCATGTTCAGGTCGAACACAGCGCCCAAAAGCGCCTGCGTATACGGGTGCATGGCCTTTGAGCTGATCTCTTCTCCCGGAAGCACCTCCACGATGGTCCCCAGATACATAACGGCGATCTGGTGGGCAAAAGACTGGATCAGTCCCAGGTCATGGGCGATAAAGCCGATGGAAATCCCTTTTTTCTTCTGGTGTCCCACGACCAGCTCGACGATCGTTTTCTGCACAGATACATCCAACGCGCAGGTGGCCTCGTCCATGACTATAATCTCCGGTTCCAGAGCGATGGCGCGGGCGATCGCCACACGCTGCCGCTGACCTCCGGACATATTGTGGGGATACCGGTCCGCGAAATCGCCGGGCAGATCCACCATTTCCAGCAGCCTGCGGGCCGTCTCCTCCTTCTCGGACGCCTGAATCCTTTTAAAATTCATCAGGGGCTCACAGATAATATCCCGTATCTTCATCTTCGGATTGAAAGAAGCGGAAGGATCCTGGAATACCATCTGTATATACTGATGGTTCTGGCGCAGTTCTTCCCCTTTCATCCTGGTGATATCCTTTCCATGGAAAAAGATCTCGCCCTCCGTGGGCGTATCCAGAGACACCAGGAAACGCATGAACGTGCTCTTTCCGCAGCCGGACTCGCCCACCAGCCCCAGAGTCTTTCCTTTATACAGTTTCAGATTCACGTCCCGGCAGGCAGTCAGCGTACGGCCGCCCGGCGCGGGAAACTTCCGCGTCACATGCCTTGCCTCCAGGACAACGTCTTTTTCGTCAAACATATCGCACACCTCCCAGGGAAGGAACCGCATCGAGAAGCTTTCTCGTGTACTCATCCCGGCTGTTCTTTAAGATATAATCCCTTGAGCCTTCGTCTTCCACGATTCCCTCTTTCATCACGGCAATATGGTCGGACATGTAGGCCGCCACGCCCAGATTGTGCGTCACCATGATGATACTTGTCCCATATTCCTCTCTCAGCTCCATAAACTGACGGATGATCTGTGCCTGAGTCGTCACGTCCAGCGCGCTGGTGGGCTCATCCGCCAGCAAAAGCTTCGGCTGGTACGTCATGCCCATAGCGATGCCGACCCTCTGACGCATGCCGCCGGACAACTGGAAAGGATAGCTTTTCATGATATTGTCTCCGTTTGGAAGGCGCATGCGCTCCAGCATTTCGACGCCTTTTTCCCAGGCGTCCTTTTTGGAGATCCTTTCATGCGTACGGATGTATTCCACAAAACTGCTCCCTATTTTCCTGGTAGGATTCAGCATGGCGCCGGAATCCTGGAAGATCATGGAGATCTTCGATCCCCGGATCTTCCGCCATTCTTCTTTGGATTTATCCAGAAGCGTCTCTCCTTCAAAGAGGATATCCCCCTTCGTCACTTTTCCTCCGCCGGGCAGAAGGCCCAGAACCGCGCGGATCACCGTGGTCTTTCCGCTTCCGCTCTCTCCTACGATACTGCAGATCTCTCCTTCTTCCAGGCTCAGATGAAAACTCTGCACTGTGGGTACGCCGCCGTAAGAAATCATCACATCTTTTAATTCAAGCATTGCCATCTCTTCACGCACCCCCTACTCATTTTTAGGATCCAGAATATCCCGGAGACCGTCCCCCAGCATATTAAAAACCACGACCGTAATGAAGATCGCGATGCCGGGGAATACCATCAGCCAGGGCGCCGCCTGCATATATGCCCGTCCTTCATTCAGCATAAGTCCCCATTCCGCGGCCGGAGCCTTCGCGCCGAATCCCAGGAAAGACAGGGACGCCAGTTCCAGCATCATGCTGCCGATATCCGCCGCCGCCGTGATCACCAACGTAGGCAGCACATTGGGCAACATATAGTGCAGCAGTATGTAGGGCGTCTTCGATCCCGTGACGACCGCCGCTGCAACAAAATCCCGGTCGCGGATCTTCATTACCAGGCTCCGTGCCAGCCTGGCATATTTCGTCCAGCTTACAACGGCAAGCGCGATCACCGCGTTGCGGATACTCGCCCCCATGATGCCCGCCACGGCCATCGCCAGCACCAGTCCGGGGAAAGAGATCAGCATATCCGCGATACGCATGATCACCGCGTCCACGGCTCCTCCGAAATATCCCGCCAGGATCCCCAGCACCGTCCCGATCACAAAGATCAGGATCACGACGGAAAAGGACGCGGTCAGCGATACCCTGGCCCCGTAGATCACGCGTGTAAAGATGTCGCGTCCCAGCTTGTCGGTTCCGAAGTCGTGTCCCGGGCCGGGCGGCTGGATCGCGGTCGACAGGTCTCCTTCCGCAGGGTTGACCCCTCCGGTGACCACCGGGGCGAAAACGGCCGTCAGGATGATCAGGATCGCCAGGACACCAAAGACGGTGAAAGTTTTATTTCTCATAAAAAAATTTTTCTTTTTCATATTGCTCACCTCTTCAGTCTCATGCGCGGGTCCACGAAATTATATGATATGTCCACAGCCAGATTAATCGCCATGTAGATCAGGGCGATCCACAGCACATACCCCTGGATCAAATTGTAATCGCAGGAGGTAATCGCCGATACTGCCAGATTTCCCAGCCCCGGATAGGAAAAGATCACTTCCACCACCGAAGTTCCTCCCAGCAGGGAGCCTGCGGAAAGGCCCAGCATGGTGATCAGGGGCAGAAGGGAATTGGGAAATACGTTCAGCCAGAGTACCTTCCACTCCGCCACGCCTCTGGCGCGGGCTCCCGTCACATAATCCTGGCTCAGTTCTTCCAGCACCGCCGTACGGACCTGTCTGGTATATTTGGAGGACATGGCGATCGCCAGCGTCACAGAGGGCAGGATCATGCTTTTAAAGTCTCCTCCGGAGCAGATTACCGGAAGCCAGTTGACCTGGACGCAGAAGACCAGCATCAGCAGAAGTCCTGCCCAGAAGTTGGGCAGGGAGATACCCAGGAAGGTAAATCCCCGCACCAGATTATCGATCCAGGAATCCTTGTACACCGCGGAGCACATGCCCAGCGGAACCGATATAATCAGCATCAGGACCATGGAGAAGATCGTAAGCTTCAGGGTCGGCCAGAGGCGGGCTGCCAGAAGCTCCACCACCGGCCTGCTGAAGGAGTAAGAATCTCCAAAGTCTCCATGAAGGCAGTTGCCCAGCCACCGGAAATACTGAGTAAAGAACGGGTCGTTCAGTCCCATCTGCTCGCGGATCGACTGTACCAGTTCTTCGCTGGGCATGACGCCGGTGGCGCTGAGCATCGTCCGCACCGGATCTCCCGGCGACAGATAAGTCAGCAGGAAGGTCAGAAAACTGATGCCTATCAATACCACTACAATCTGCAGCAGTCTGGAAACCAGTTGTTTTCTTGTCACACTATCACCCCTTGCTTATCCGTTTACTCCGCCGGAACGATCTCCGTGCTCAGCCAATAGTAATCGGCCGTATGAATATGCGCGTAGCCCACGTTCTTGGAATAGATCATGGAGCTGTTGTAATATCCGTCCACCAGAACCGCCGCATCGTCGATCAGGATCTGCTGCAGGCGTGTGATGATCTCGGTACGGGTTCCCTCATCCATCTCGGTCAGCAGCTGCTCATAGAGCTGATCGTATTCCTCATTGGCATATCCACAGTAGTTGGACGCCGACTTGCTGTACCAGTTCGCCATATATTCGGTGGGGTCTCCATTTCCTACGGTAGTCCAGTTATTTCCGTTGAAATCATAGTCTCCTGCCACCAGGCTGCTCCACTGGTCATCGGAACTGCCTTCCCGCTCGTTGACCTCGATGCCGATTTCATTCAGATACTGATGATGCGCCTGGGCAAATTCTTTCAGCAGGCGGTTGTCATAGTATACATAGTCCAGGATGATGTTCTCTCCGTCCAGTTCCCGGATACCGTCTCCGTCCGTGTCCACGATGCCCGCGTCGTCCAGCAGCTGCTTCGCTGCTTCCGCGTCATAAGCGAATGGATTCTCCAGCGTATCATATCCGTAGGAAAGATTGGAAGGCAGTACAGAATATCCCGGCGTATATAACCCGCCGATCAGATTGGAGGCACAGATACCTTCATCATCGATGCCCATAATCACCGCCTGGCGCAGTGCGTCATTTCCAAGCACACCGTTAAAATTGATCCAGGAGAAACCGCACCGCACGCCGCTGGCAATGTCTACGGTGAAATTCTCGTCGTTCTGCAGTTCCTGAATATCCGCCACATTGGTGATATTTTCCACCAGGTCAACCTGCCCGTTCTTGAGCGCCATGGCCTTTGCGCTCGCATCGCTCATATACAGGAGCTCGACTCTGTCATACGGCACGTCTTCTCTGTAATTTTCATTGGCGACCAGCGTATAGCCCACCTGCTCCGTAAAGGTGTCGATGACATACGGACCGGTTCCGATCACGCCGTGATCCCAGTCCGTGGTATCCGCCACGTCCACAATCGCCATGACCGGATAAGCCAGGTTGCCCGGCAGATCCGGATAAGCCGTCACCGTCTGGATGGTAATGGTGTTCGCCTCATCATCCGCAGTGATCTCTGCCTCATACTCCAGGAAACGCTCCGGAGTGGATGATCCGTTCGGGCCTTCTACCTTCAGACGATCCAGGGATTCTTTTACCTTAGTGGCCGTCATATCGCAGCCGTCGGAAAATTTGATTCCGTCTTTCAGCTTGATCGTCCAGGTCAGATGGTCATCCGATACTTCATAAGATTCTGCCAGCCAGGGTTCCACTTCCATGTTATCGTTAAACCGGAACAGCGCTTCTCCTACGCCGTAACGCATGCAGTTCCAGGCTGCGTTGGTCTGATTGGTCGGATCCACCAGGCCGTCCCCGTAATTCTGGCAGCCAAATGTCAGGACTTTCTCTCCGTCCGCACTTCCGCTCTGCGCAGCTGTGCCGTTCCCTGATCCGGAGGACCCGCATCCGGCCAGCGCTCCTGCAGCCAGCGCCGCCGTCATACCAAGCGTTAAAATCTTTTTCGTTGTTCTTTTCATCTTTTTTCCTTCCTTTTCCTTGAAAGATTTTCTTACAAAATAAGAACCCCTGCACTCACAGGGGTTCAAAAAACAACATATTTACCAACAGAGATATTAGGCATCTATAACCGCACCGCCATTACAAGTTCCTGCCGGACTACCGCATCCGTACAATCCGATATATCCATCTCTTTCGTATGCAGTCCTCATATACACCGTATGAGTGTCTCCACGGAAAACTGGCAGGTCTCCTGACTTAAGTTCATCGCAGGCAGCGCCTTCCCGGGGCTTTCATCCCCAGTGACATATTTGCTGCCGGCTCCCTATCACAGTGACGGGATCGCACCGGACTTGCACCGGTTTCTCTTTTCATCTGCGCAAAGCAGAACCAGACTCCACGAAATACAGTATTCCTTTTTATAAACAGTTATATTATACTTCCTGTTTTCGTGATCTGTCTAATTCCAATTTGATATACCGGCGGCCTTTCCCGGCTCCTCCCACCGGATCTCTTTATAGCAGGCAAACAGGCACAGCGCCGTCACCGCCCAGGTAACCGGATAAATCAGCGCTACGCCCTGTACGTTTCGCCAGACTCTCATGACCGCCTCCAGGACCAGAATCCTCACCACGCACAGATTCAAAATCACGACCAGCATAGGCGCCGCCGCGCGCCCGGCTCCTCGGAGCGTGCCCGCGAACACCTCCAGAAACACATACAGAAAATAAAATGGAAACGTGATCTGCACGATCTGCGTTCCCAGACGGATCACCGCGGCTTCCGTACTGAACCATCCCAGCACAAAGCCCGGGAACAAAAGTACAGCGGTGCTGATCAGCACCGTCATAAAGACGCCCATAGCGGCGGACGTCCATGTTCCCTTCTTTATCCTCTCCGCGAAACCCGCCCCCATATTCTGGCTGGCGAACGCGGCGTTGGCCTGCCCCACAGCCAGGATCGGCAGATAGACCAAGTTCTCCACTTTAAAATAGATCGTAAACGCGGCAATGCTGTCCACGCCCAGGCCGTTGATGCGGGACTGCACGATGAGGTTGGAGAGGGTGATCACCACGGACTGCACCGCCGAAGGAATCCCCACCCGCAGAATCTTCCCGCAGGTATGAGGATGGATACGGATCCTGGAAAATCGCAGCCGGTACGGTCCCTGCATCCGGCGTAAATGCCTCACCGTAAGCGCCGCGGCTACTCCCTGCGACAGCATCGTGGACAAAGCAGCTCCTGCCACTCCCAGTTTCAGTACATACATAAAAAAGGCATTTCCGAATACGTTGGCGATACCGCCGGCAAGCTGATACAGCATAGGCATCCGGGAATCTCCCAGGGATCTTAAAATCCCGGAACTGATGCTGTAGGCTATGATAAACAGCAGACTCAGAAAATAAATGCGCAGATAGACCACGGACAGCCCCAGGATATTTTCCGGCGTATTCAGCCACCTGAGAAATACAGGCGTCAGAATCCATCCTAAAATCGTGAAAAGGATGCCTCCCGCTATGGAAATCCCCGCAGCCGTATGGACGACCTGATCCAGTTCCTCTCCGTCGTCAGCGCCAAAGGCATGTCCGGCTGCGATCCCCACGCCTACGCCGAGACCTGTAAACAGCCCCAGGATGCACGTCACTACAAGTCCCCCTGATCCCACGGCCGCCGAAGCGTCTGTCCCCAGAATCCTTCCCACAAAAATCAGGTCCACCGTATTGTACAGCTGCTGGATCAGACTGCTTCCAAACAGCGGCAGTGCAAACAGAAAGAGCGACCGTCCGATCGGTCCTTTTGTCAGCCGTACGCCTTCTTTCATACACATCCTCCTCTCAAATGTCCCTGCCACTATATCATATCACGCGCACCGGCACAAGAAACGGGACATGCCGATATGGCATGCCCCGTCAGCCTTACCTTATTTCAATATGATATGATCGATCTCCACATCCTCGGAATATCCCTTCTGGATGAGCGCTTTCTCAAGCACCTTTCTCCATTCTTCAAAGTTCAGTTCCACTACGTTTTGATCCTTTAAAAATATTTTACAGCCGTTCCCTGATTCGCCGGAATCGCTGCCCGCGAGACAATAAGGCATATTCTGCCGGAAAAGCCCCAGTTCGCTTAACGAATTGATCATACGGTAAACCGTGGCGATCCCGATATTTTTATCCTTTTTCGCCGCGCGGTAATAGATCTCCTTGCAGCAGCTGCATTCATTCTCCAGGACAATATCCAGAATCAGTTCCCGCTGCTTGGTGATCCGCATTCCTTTTTTGCGAAACAGTTCCAGGATCTGTTTTTTCTCCTGCTCTCTTCCATTCATTCTTTCATCTTGCATCCGGAGCATCCTCCGCTGCACCCGGCGCAGGATTTTCCGGACTTTTTATCCTTCCAGATACTGCGTACCGCGGCAGCTGCGATTGCCAGTATAACGATTCCAACGATCAAGGTTCCCATTATGCTTTCGCCATTCCTTTCAGATTCACTTTCAGTTTTCCGTCCTGCTTATACGGACGCACCAGCAGCCAGATAAAGAGCGCAATGATCACCAATGCCACAGCCGTGCCGATGCCGAAGGCTCCTGTGGTGATCCAGGTGCCGATCTGGTAGATGCACAGAGACACCAGATATGCCAGGCCGCACTGATAGCCGATCGCGATGAAGAACCACCTGGTATTGTTCATCTCTCTCTTGATCGCGCCCATGGCCGCGAAACAGGGAGCGCACAGCAGGTTGAATACCAGGAAGCTGTATGCGGATACCGTGGTCATGCACGCCGCCAGATCTCCCCAGATCTCTGCGCCGTCTTCCGCCACTTCGGCAAAGCCGAACAGGACACCGAAGGTAGCCACCACGTTCTCTTTCGCGATCAGGCCGGTTACTGCCGCCACAGCCATCTTCCAGCCCTGGCCTCCCTGCGTCCAGCCCAGCGGAGTGAAGATCCATGCAATCGCGTTGCCGATGGATGCCAGAATACTGTTTTCCAGTTCCACCGCGCCGAATCCGTCCGGTCCCCAGCCGTAACCCTGCAGGAACCACAGAACGATGGTGGACAGAAGAATGATCGTACCGGCTTTTTTAATAAAGGACCAGCCTCTCTCCCACATGCTTCTGAGCACGCTTCCAACCGTAGGCAGATGGTATGCCGGAAGCTCCATAACAAACGGAGCCGGGTCTCCGGCGAACAGCTTCGTCTTCTTCAGAATAATACCGGAGCAGATGATCGCCGCAATACCTACGAAATACGCGCTCGGCGCCACCCAGGACGCTCCGTCAAACAGCGCGCCCGCGATCAGGGCAATGATCGGCAGTTTCGCTCCGCAGGGCACAAAAGTGGTCGTCATGATCGTCATCTTACGGTCGCGATCATTTTCAATCGTTCTGGAAGCCATAACGCCCGGCACGCCGCATCCGGAACCGATCAGCATCGGAATGAAGGATTTGCCGGACAGTCCGAACTTCCGGAAAATACGGTCCATGATGAACGCGATACGCGCCATATATCCGCATCCCTCCAGAAAAGCCAGGAACAGGAACAGCACGAACATCTGCGGAACAAATCCCAGGACTGCTCCCACGCCGCCTACAATGCCGTCCAGAATCAGCCCCTGCAGCCAGTCTGCGCAGTTCAGGCTCACCAGCACGCTCTCGATGGCCGGCGGGATAATCTCCCCGAACAGCACGTCGTTGGTCCAGTCAGTAACGATGGTTCCAACAGTGGTAACGGACACGTAATATACGACAAACATAACCAGCGCGAAAATCGGCAGCGCCAGGATACGGTTGGTCACGACCCGGTCGATCTTATCCGATATGGACATCTCGCCTTTTCTTGCTTTTTTATAACACTTTCCAATGATAGATGCAATAAAATTGTAACGCTCATTGGTAATGATACTTTCAGAATCGTCGTCCATCTCTTTTTCCAGCCCGGCGATGATATTTTCCACGTCCGGCGCCGTTTTCAGCTGGTCGCCGATCTTGTCGTCGCGCTCAAACAGTTTGATGGCGAAGAAACGTTTCTGCTCTTCGGGCACTTCAGAGCCAAGTAAATTCTCGATATCCGTCAGCGTCTCTTCTACTTTTTTATCAAATGTATGTACGACCGGCTGGTATGCATTGGAAGACGCTGCCTGTACCGCGGCTTCTGCCGCCTCTTTGACGCCGGTTCCTTTCAGCGCGGAGATCTCGACGACTTTACAGCCCATCTCCTTGCTGAGTTTGTCTGTGTAGATCTGGTCGCCCTCTTTTCTCACAATGTCCATCATATTGACGGCTATGACGACCGGAATCCCCAGCTCTATCAGCTGTGTGGTCAGGTAAAGGTTACGCTCCAGATTCGTGCCGTCTACAATATTCAGGATCGCGTCCGGCCGGTCCGCGATCAGATAATTTCTGGCGACCACTTCCTCCAGAGTGTAAGGGGAAAGGGAATAGATTCCGGGAAGGTCCATGATCGTCACATCTGAGTGGCCTTTCAGTTTTCCTTCCTTTTTCTCGACAGTAACGCCGGGCCAGTTTCCCACAAACTGGTTGGCGCCGGTCAACGCATTAAACAATGTGGTTTTGCCGCTGTTCGGATTGCCGGCAAGTGCGATTTTCATTGACATCTTCTCCTCCTCGGGGTTAGTATCTCCTAACCCATGCTGCTAAAAATAAGCCGCTTTCTGCGGCCGTCAAAAAAGCTCCTTACTGTACTTCGATCATCTTCGCGTCTTCTTTTCTCAGAGACAGTTCATAACCGCGTACAGTCACTTCCACCGGATCTCCCAACGGAGCTACTTTGCGGACATAAACCTCCGTCCCTTTCGTGATTCCCATATCCATGATCCTGCGCTTCACCGCGCCCGTTCCATGCAGTTTCACGACTGAAACGCTCTTTCCCACAGGTACTTCTTTCAAAGTCTGCATCTTCTTCTCCTTCCCGCCGCATGCGCTACGCTACCATAATCTTGTTTGCCAGGCTTCTGTCCAGCGCGATACGGGCACCTTTTACCAGAAGAATCATGCCTGCGGCAGTCTCACCGAGCACCTGCACCTGTGACCCCGGCGCAAATCCTATATCCTGAAGATGCCTGACCACTTCTTCCTTTCCACAGACCTTCACTACAGTCCGTGTTTCTCCGATACTCATAAGTGATAATGCCATCATGATCCCTCCTGTTTTCTGGCATAAATGAAAACGACTATCATTTACATTCTGTATTATAAGAGCATCATATGTTAATGTCAACTAACTTTTTTAAAAATATTATGCTGTTACAGATAAATATTATCAATAATACTCCTGTAAGCTTTACCAAACCATTTCCTCATAATCTCAGGCCGGAGGCAAAAAAAGAGCGGATGCACATAATACAATACGCATCCACCCTCTTGGTCTACTGCTGCAGTACCGTCATAATGCTGGGAATCAGCTGTTTCTTTCTGGAAACCAGTCCTTTCAGGACGATATCCTCCATATCCCCCGGAAGCTGGAATGCCTCCCGGATCACTTCCTGCGCCCGTTCTCCGAAACAAAGAAGCTCGGTATCTTCCTTTACAATATTCGTCAGCATGACAAAACACATATCTACGCCAAGCTGATCGAAATTTTCTTCCAGATACGGCACCATTTTCTCCTTGATCTCCTGCAGTTCGATGGTATTCATACTGTTGATCTGGGAGACGATAAAATTGTAATCATTCACTTCAAACTTCTTCTGATCCTGCCGGAAGATCTCCTTCGCGGTTCTGGAACTCATATTGCTTCCCGCGCTGAACATATCGATCGCCAGCTCTTCGATCTCCACCCCGCAGATAGAGGAAAGATCCTCTGCCGCATTCTGGTCTATGCGGGTGCAGGTCGGGGAACGGAACATCAGCGTGTCTGAAATGATCGCCGCCATCAAAAGCCCCGCGATCTTCTTTGGAATCTCAATGCCGTTCTCATGATACATCTGATAGACAATGGTGGCCGTGCAGCCTACCGGCTGATTGCGGAAAAATACCGGCTCCATGGTCTCCAAGGTACCGATCCGGTGGTGGTCGATGATCTCCAGCACTTCCGCGTGGTTGATACCGTCCACGGTCTGGCTGGCCTCGTTATGGTCTACCAGGATCACCTGTTTTTTTCTCAGATTCAAAAGATTTCTTCTGGAAATCATGCCGATGTAATTATCGTCCAGATCCAGGATCGGAAATTCACGGTAACGCTTCTGTCCCATGATTCCTTTGATATCTTCCGTTTTTTCCGTCAGTTTGAAAGTAGTGAGCCCGTCACGCCGCATAAAATGGGATATCGGCATGCTCTGATTGATCATACGGGCCACAGTAAACGTGTCGTGAGGAGTTACGATAATACTGCAGTGATTCTCCTGCGCCAGCTTCCGGATCGTCTTGGACACTTTTGCGCCCATACATACGATGATGCAGGCCGCGTTCATTTCAATGGCGCACAGCTGGGACTCATACCGGTTGCCCAGAATCACCATGTCCCCTTCGTGAATATACTCCTCCATCACATCAGGATTGGCCGCCGCGATCACAACCTCGCCTTTTTCGTAATACGCATCTTCATCTCCAAGCACCATGGTGGCATCCAGGGCTTCCAGGATATTTTTATATGGAGTCTTTGCCGTGGAAAGGATGCTGTTGTCATAGACATTCATATAAGCGTTGGCAATATCCCCTACTGTGATCAGGCCTTTCAGCTTGTGATCTTCCGTAATGGGGAGAGTAGTAACACCCAGAGCCCGCATCATATTCCATGCTTTTTTCAGAGAAATCTGCCCGGACACTCCTTCCGTCTTGCGGATGTCAATATCGCGTACATCCGTCATCACATCCGCCACATACTGGGGCGCCGGCACCTGGAAAAAATTCAGCACATACTGGGTTTCCTGATTGATCTGTCCCGCCCTGGCCGCGCAGTAGCCTTTCCCGTACAGGCGGTTCTTCAGTTCCGCATAGGCAATGGCGGAACATATGGAATCCGTGTCCGGATTCTTATGGCCAATAACATATATCGGCGCTTTTTCTCCTGCTGCCATTTACATATCCTCCCTATATTTCTTGCTTTATTTTAGCACTTCCTATTTGCATTTACAACCGTTTCCCGCCGCGGGGCCTTCCTGTTTTATTTATTTTTTACAGGTTTTTCTGCTTTTTCTTATTATCTTTGTGTATTTTACACACTCTTCAAATTTTGTTCATAATTTATCCATATCTGAATGCTACACTAAAATCAATCAAAAGGAAAGCCAATAAGATAACTCGATAAATTTTTTCATAATAGCCCCGGTATCCGTATTACCGGGGCACTCCTCATTTATGGAGATCATTCCAAACAACAGCGGCCAAAAGGAAGACTTCCTCTCAGCCGCCGTCAATTTTCTTCATTGCTTCATTCAGCGACATCATCTTCCCGTCCAGCTTCGAGATGATCGACGCGCATTCTTTCAGTTCCCTGGAAAAATAATCCGGTGCGTTCCCTTCGTATTTATAATATATCTTGTGCTCCAGACTGGCCCAGAAATCCATAGCCATGGTACGGATCTGCAGTTCCACATTCGTAGGCACCACCGCGTCCGCCAGAGCTACCTGTATGCAGAGGATCATATGATAACTCTTATATCCGCTTTCCTTGGGATGGCTGATATAATCTTTGATGCTCACCACTTTCAGATTGTCCTGCCGCGCGATCATATCCGCCAGGAAATAAATCTCCGAATAAAAAGAGCAGGTAATACGAAGCCCCGCAATATCATGAACATGTTCAACCATATCGTCGATACTGATATTATGCCCGTTTTTCCGAAGCTTTTTCGTGATGCTCTCCGGTGTCTTCAGCCTTGTTCTGATATATTCGATCGGATTATAGGAATATACATGGTTCAGCTCGTTATTCAGGATCTCCAGACGGCTGGCCATCTGAATCAGCGCCGACTCATAGATAAACATCGCCGTCTGAAAGCTGTCTTTCTCCGGCCTTTTCCTGATATACTCCTGTATGCTCATCTCTACTGCCATTTATGCATTACTCCCCTGTGCAGAACATTCTTGCGCGGCTGCCTCCCGCAGCCGTCCGCCACCCGACGCGCGCCGGATGCGCATATATAAGAAATATTATATCATAAAAACTTTACATAATTTGTCATTTTTTCTGGAAAATTTATATGTATTTCACAACTTTGACATCGTTTTTATAAGTTCTTCTTATCTTTTGTCGTAATCATCCAGGAAATGATGGACGTTATTTCCCTGTTTATAGCTGATGATCGTATCCAGATTCACATTTTCCACGCTGCGGAAAATATTTTTCTCGATGACAGGGCTTATCCGGCGGAATCTTTGAATCAGTTCTTTCATCTCCTGCCGTTTGGAATTGTTGGCTCCATGTTCATCCACTTCATAAGCTTCTGTAAACCGACAGGCACATTGAAGGAAATGGAGGTCATGGCAGCGCGCCCAGTCCAGAATCGCCTCTTCATGTACCAGATACATGGGGCGTATCAGCTCCATTCCCTCAAAATTGGTGCTGTGCAGCTTGGGCATCATTGTCTGCATCTGCCCCCCATACAGCATCCCCATCAAAATCGTTTCTATCACGTCGTCAAAATGGTGGCCCAGAGCGATTTTATTGCATCCCAGCTCCCTTGCATGCGCATACAGGAATCCTCTTCTCATCCGCGCGCACAGATAACAGGGATTCTCTTTAATATCCACTACCACGTCAAAGATATCCGACTCAAAAATATGTATGGGAATATTCAGAATCTTCGCATTTTCCTCAATACGCCTTCGGTTTGCCGGATTATATCCCGGATCCATCACCAGAAACTCAAGGCCGAAATGAAATTTACCGTGGCGCTCCAGTTCCTGTAAAAGTTTCGCCAGAAGCATGGAATCTTTTCCGCCGGAAATACAGACCGCGATGCGGTCTCCTTCCTGGATCATATCATATTTCTGAACGCCCAGAACAAAGGGCCGCCAAATTTCTTTCCTGTACTTTTTTATAATACTTCTCTCGATTTCCTGATAACGTTCCACGTAATTCTCCTTCTTTACTTTCCCCATACAAGCCTTTATACTGAAAAGCAGATACAGAACAGTTTCAGACTACAGGAGGATACCGCCATGTTCCGCGTATGGGGAAAAATATTTAAAGATAACCGCATGTTAAAAGACATTACGGTATGCGACGGGCAGAACGACACCAGAACCCATAAAGTATTCCGGGCCCTTGATGAGATCTGCTATGCGTTTGACCTGAGCCGGCCGATCTGGCTGGACTCCAATATCCGCGAGTTTAAGCGGCATGCCCGGACACGTTTCCGTCCGGACAGCTTTGTCGACGATGTAGATTTTGATTTTCTGGAATTTCAGGTGATCGAGGAGGACTGACGTCCTCCTTTCCCATATAGAAAGCCTGAGCTGCTTATTCTGAAAGGAAGCTCTGAATCAGGTCCCAGATGGATGACACGAACCGGGTAATAAAATTTCCCACTTTCTCTCCATCCAGTTCAATACCCATGGACTCCAGCCGGCTGTACAATTCTTTTGCCTGGGATATAAGCTGATTGGCGTCAATATCCAGATTTCCCAGTTTCAGAAGAAGGTCCACGATATTGGACACCTGCTGATCCGTCAGGGAGATCTCCATCTCGGCCGCCACCTGTCTCACCAGGTTTTCCAGTTCTTCCGGATCATCCAGGCCTCTTTCCGCGATCTCCTGTTTCAGATAGGCAATCATATCCGACACCTGATCCGGATCCAGATTATTCAGTTCATCCATCAGATCTCCGGTCAGAACCAGCTCATCCGTAGCTATCTCCAGCGCCTCATCCGTTACCGGCTCCCCGCTGTACGCTTCATATGCCTTCACGGCCCCGATGAGCGCCGCCGTACCGCTGATCGAGCTGGGCGCCGCCACGATTACCTTCGCGTCCGCCACACCGGCAGTCAGCAGCGCGTTCCGGTACATGGAGATAGTACAATAACTGATATTATGCGTCTCCACACTCAGACCGCTTCCGCTTTCCTGCGGAATGAGAAGAACCGAAGACAGGGATCTGGTTCCTACCACAGATGCGCCCAACGCCTCGTCCAGATACTGGTGTTCCATGTCATTTGTAATATAAATAGTCTGGTAGGATGCCGCCTGCTCCGCCGTAATCCCCATTTCTGAAAATACGATCGCTTTCTGGTCTTCGGTCAGATCAGCTCCCAGCGCAAGGACCGGAGCCTCAGCCGCATCCGCTTTTATGCTGCCGACCGCCAGCAATGCTATAACCAGACAGCACATGGAAATCCATTTTCTCATAGTGTCTTCCTCCTTCAACTTTTCACAACGGCATCGCACCATCTGCGAATATCCTGGAAGACCTCCTGTCTGTTCAGTTCGTTGAGCAGCTCATGTCTCGCTTCCGGATAAGTCTTGCAGGTCACCTTTTTCATTCCTATTTTATCCAGCATTTTCTCAAACCGACGGACGCCTTTTCCATTTTCTCCCACAGGATCTTCCGCTCCGGACAGAATCAGAATCGGCAGGTCCTTTGGCATCCGGACCGCTCTTTTCGGATCGATCACTTCCTCCACGGTACGCAGCAGCGCTTCATACGCGTTCAGAGAGAAATGAAAGTTCATCTTCTTGTCATTCAGAGCGGCCGTCATCACCTGCGGATCTCGGCTCATCCAGCTTCCCGTACGCGCATTATCCGGATATCTGCCTGCAAATCCGCTGCATGTCAGCCGGTCAAGGAGTCTGCTTCTTCCATGTTTTCCGGATTTCAGCATACTCAAATAGGTCAATGCCAGCCCTGCTTTGACCAGCAGCGCGGGCTGCTGCCCGGTTCCCATCAGGACCGCGCCGTCCACTTTCTTTCCATGATAAATCAGATATCTGCGCACCAAAAAAGAACCCATACTGTGGCCGAGAATAATATACGGAACTTTCGGAGCATAGGAGGCCGCCATCCGGCGGATCTGGCCGATATCTCTCAGCCATAAAACCGCCCCCTGTCTGCCCACATATCCAAGTTCTTCCGGAGACTTCACAGAATCCCCATGTCCCAGATGATCATGTCCGACCACAAAATAACCGGCAGAAGCCATATACTCCGCCAGCCCCTGATAACGTTCTATATATTCCTGCATTCCATGTACCAGCTGCAGGACTCCTTTGTATTCCACCTCGGGATCATACCAGCGGTAACCGTGTATCATATGAATACCATCTGCTGAATCCACGTAAAATTCTTCCCGTGTAATCATTGAGAATCACCTTCTGTCTGCGTGTTTTCCCATAGTTTATCACAATTTCCCATGCGATGGCGGAATTTCATAAAATTTTAAGGATTCTTAAAAAACGGGGCATCTGCCGGATACTTTCTTCCGCAGAGCCCCTTCCCCGGCATTTTACAGCTGAGTCGTCACAAAGATATCGTAGATTGCCCGAATCGCTCTCTCGAAGTCATCGTTTCTTACTCCGACAATTATATTCCACTCACTGGAACCCTGGTCGATCATCTTCACGTTCACATTGGCATGGGCCAGCGCTGAGAAGATCCTTCCTGCGGTTCCCCGGTTGGCACGCATAGCGCGTCCAACAATGGCGATCAGAGCCAGATCACCTTCTACTTCCAGATAATCCGGCTGTACAGCTCTCTGAATGCCCGCCAGGACATTCTGTTCATGCTCTTCGAACTCGTCCTGATGTACCACGATGCTCATAGTGTCAATACCCGAAGGCATGTGTTCGAAAGAAATTCCATACTGTTCGAACACACCCAGCACTTTGCGGCCAAAACCAATCTCCGAATTCATCATGTCCTTTTCAATGTTAACGGTCACAAATCCCTTCTTGCCCGCAATGCCGGTGATCGTATAATCCGGTTTATGGCAGGTACTGGCAACAATCATGGTGCCTTTGTCTTCCGGCCGGTTCGTGTTGCGGATATTGATAGGAATTCCTGCCTTACGCACCGGGAAGATAGCGTCTTCATGGAGCACGGTGGCTCCCATATAAGACAGTTCCCGGAGTTCGCGGTATGTAATCACGCTGATCACCGCGGGATCTTTGATGATTCTTGGATCTGTTACCAGAAACCCGGACACATCTGTCCAGTTTTCGTACATATCCGCTCCGACTGCCTTTGCCACGATAGACCCGGTAATATCGGAACCGCCTCTGGAAAACGTTTTGATTCTGCCATCCGGAAGCGCTCCGTAAAATCCCGGAATCACCGCATTGGGCATTTCCTCCAGACGCTTTGACAAAATCTCATCCGTCGTATCCCCATCAAAATCACCATTTTCGTCAAAACGAATCACTTCCGCCGCATCAATAAAAGGATAATTCAGATATGCCGCCATAACCAGACCGTTGAGATACTCTCCTCTGGATGCGGCGTAGTCGCTTCCCGCTTTTTTCCCGAAATTTTCCGCAATCGCTTTAAATTCTTTGTCCAAAGAGAGTTTCAGATTCAGGCCTCCGATAATCTCGTTATAACGGGACTGGATCTGCTGCAGCATCCCTTCAAAATCTTCGCCGTTCGCCGCAGAATAATAACACTGATATAACATATCCGTTACTTTTATATCTTTGGAAAAACGCTTGCCCGGCGCAGACGGCACAACATAGCGCCTGTCTTCATCCGCGCGGATAATATCCCCTACCTTGCGAAACTGCTCTGCGCTGGCCAGAGAGCTTCCTCCGAATTTTACTACTTTTTTCATTACTCCATCTCCTTGTTCTCTTCCCGCGGACAACTGTGCTCCCCGCACGGATCGTCAGTCCGCAGTCTTCCGATCTTCACAAAGCCAGCTTTGATTATACTGGGATTTTTCTCAGAAGACAATACTTTTTATCAAAAAAACCGGGCCGCCTGGGAAATTCCCCGGCGGCCCGGCCGTTTCGTATATCCTATTTGGTATCCTGTCCGTAATACGCGTTCGCGCCATGTTTACGGAAATAATGTTTGTCCTGAAGTTCCTGAGGAGCCGGCTGGATCCTCGGATTGATCGTCTCCGCGCGGTAAGCCATCTTTGCCACTTCTTCCAGCACTACCGCGTTGTGCACCGCTTCATGGGGATCCTTGCCCCACGCGAACGGGCCGTGGTTCTTGCACAGTACCGCGGGCACCGCCATAGGGTCCTTATTCATGGCTCTGAAAGAATCCACGATCAGATGTCCGGTATTCTCCTCGTAAGCGCCTTCAATCTCTTCTTTGGTCAGACAGCGCACACAGGGGATCTCTCCGTACATATAGTCTGCATGGGTCGTTCCGTAGCAGGGAATGTTTCTTCCCGCCTGCGCCCAGCTGGTCGCATAGGAGGAATGGGTATGCACGACGCCTCCCACCTCCGGAAACGCTTTATAGATCTCCAGATGGGTCGGCGTATCGGAAGACGGTTTGTAATGTCCTTCTACCCGGTTTCCCTCCAGGTCCATAACCACCATGTCTTCCGGCTTCATAGTCTCATAGTCCACGCCGCTGGGCTTGATGACGAACAGGCCGCTTTCACGGTCGATCCCGCTTACATTGCCCCAGGTAAATGTTACCAGCCCGTATTTGGGAAGCAGCATATTGGCTTCATATACTTTCTGTTTTAATTCTTCCAGCATCGATCCTGCCTCCTGTCGCTTATCTGTAAGCAACCGCGTTCCATCTCAGTTCGTTCTTGAAATCGCGGATGTTGGTATTGTTATCGATTACAACGCTCTCAATGCCCATAGCGGACGCCCAGTCTGCCATCTGCTCTACGGACAAATCGTAGGAGAATGCGGTATGGTGCGCGCCGCCCGCCAGGATCCATGCCTCGGTACCGATCTCCAGGCTGGGCTGCGGAGTCCAGAACGCGGTAGCCACCGGAAGCTTCGGCATCGGTTTCTCTACCTTCTTGCAGTCCACCGCATTGATGATCAGACGGAAGCGGTTTCCGAGATCTACCAGAGACGTAGCCACTGCCGGGCCGGTCTTGGATGTAAATACCAGACGCGCCGGATCTTCCCGGTTGCCCATGGAAAGAGGCTGTACTTTGATGGAGATAGGGCCGTCCGCGATGGACGGGCATACTTCCAGCATGTGTGCCTGCAGAATGCCTTCCTTGCCCGGCACCAGGTTATATGTATAGTCTTCCATGAAGGAAGTTCCCTTCGCGTTCGGGATGCCTTCGGTCATGATCTTCATCAGACGTACCATAGCCGCCGTCTTCCAGTCTCCCTCTGCGCCGAATCCGTATCCTTTTTCCATCAGCCTCTGCATTGCCAGACCCGGAAGCTGTTTCAGTCCGCCCAGCATGCCAAAATGTGTTACGATCGCATGATAGTCGCCGTCTTTCAGGAATTTTTCCGCGCCGATCTCGATCTGAGCCTGAACCGCCACATGTCTGCGGAACTCCGCTTCGTCTCTGCCTTCCAGCAGAATCTGATACTTGTTATAGTACTCTTCCACCAGCGCGTCTACATCACCCTGCGGAACCGCGTCCACATACTCTACCAGGTCATTGACATTGTAGTGGTCGATCTCCCATCCAAATTTGATCTGCGCTTCTACTTTATCGCCTTCCGTAACCGCCACATTGTTCATATTATCGCCCACACGGCATACACGGATATGGGAGGATTCCATCACGCCCACAGCGGTACGCATCCAGCTGCCCAGACGCTCCTGCACGGACGGATTGTTCCAATGGCCGAAGATAATCTTCCTCTCAATACCCATACGGCTCACAATATGGCCATATTCCCGGTCTCCATGCGCGGACTGGTTCTCGTTCATGAAATCCATGTCGATGGTGTCATACGGAATCTCTTCATTAAACTGGGTCAGCAGGTGGCAAAGCGGTTTCTTATACTCCTGCAGGCCGATGATCCACATCTTCGCCGGAGAGAAGGTATGCATCCAGGTGATCACACCCGCGCACTCCGGATCATTATTTGCGTCGTTCAGAGTCTGGCGGATCGACGCCTGGCTGATCAGCGTCGGCTTCAGCACCACTTCAAACGGGAGCTTTCCGCCGTTGTTCAGACCTTCTACAATCTTTGCAGAATGTTCCGCCACTTTTCTCAGGCACTCATCCCCGTACAGATCCTGAGATCCGGTACAAAACCAGAACTTATAATTTTTCATGACTTCTACCTCTTTCCCTTAAATGATTTATTCTTTTCCTTCCGGCTCCTCATCCGAACCAGGCTTGTCGTACTCGCCTTTCAGAAGAGCTTTCAGGGAAAATCCTCCTAATACCAGCGCGATCGCTGTAAACGCGACAATCGCCACTATAAATAAAACGCGCTCCGCTCCATCGTGGGCGGCAGGCGCTCCGCGCAGCTCCCACGCCGTATACAGCAGATACGCCGCCACAACAAGCCTCGCGATCAGAGCCATCATTGTATTCCTGGGTTTCTTCGCCCCGTCCATCCTTCTAGCCTCCTATTCTTTTAATCGAGCTCCTTTCCAGGACTTCCGGGCAGTACAGATAATCTTCCTGAAATCCAGGCTCTACGATCATACGCACCATATACTCCGCCGCTTTCTGGCCAAGTTCTTCCATCGGATGCGGAATCGACGTGATCTTCGGCTCGCAGAGCAGCGACAGTTCCGTCCCGTCGATACTGATCACGGACAACTGTCCCGGCACCCGGATCCCTTCCTTTTGAAGAAGTTCGATTAATTCAAATGCTACCTGATCATTATAGCAGAAAACTGCCGTACAGTCCATAAGGCGCCGAAGAAGAGACGCGCGAATATTTCTTATATTTTTCTGGTCCTCCGTATCGATCCAGAGCACCTTCCGGTCGTCCACACCTATCCCCGCCTTCAGCAGCGCGTTCAGATATCCGGAGTAACGAAGTCTCCCTTGTCCGTCGTCCGCCTTGAAGATGCCTCCTATCTTGCGGTGGCCCTTTTCAATCAGATAATTTACCGCTTTTTCCGCTACTTTCTCATCATCCAGCGCCACCAGCGGAGCGTCCAGTTCCGGATATCTGCAGTCGAAAAACAGAAGCGCGATCTGCCGCTTCTGAATTTCCCTGTAATATTCCAGATTCGGGTTGGGCAGCGCGCATTTCACCGCCTCCGCGATCACCCCGTCCACCTGATCTCTCTCCAGGATTTCCTCCAGTATCTTTCTTTCATTGTTAATCTGGTTCCCGGTAAACGTAATCTGCGTCGTATACCCTTCCGCGGAAAGCTTCTGCACAATCCCCTGCAGCATGGGCGGAAATATGTATCCGTCCACATAGGTACTGATTACCGCGATATTCATCGTAGGCTTCCGCGCTGTTCCCATGCGTTTTTCAATATAAGTGCCGCTTCCGCGGACCCGCTCCACCAGGCCCTCCGTCTCCAGGATCCCAATGGCATGGCGCACCGTCTGCCGGCTCACCCCGAACATGGCACTCAGTTCATTCTCCGAATATAGCTTTGATCCCGGCCGCAGTTCTTTTGTGCTGATTTTTTCCCTTATCCAATTTATCAGCAGGATGTATTTGGGCTCTTGCTGTCTCATAGTTATTCAATGGGGGCTGTCGCACCAGCCGGTTTTTCCGCTGCGCGCAGCCCCCTTCCTTTTTCATTATTTAATTATTTTTTCCTCTTGGATACCAGGTCGATCGTAACTGCACCCAGAAGAACTGCACCTTTTACAATCTTCTGCATATCGGTGGAGAATCCGTACAGGGACATACCGTTGTTCAGGATACCCATGATGAATGCTCCTACGACCGCTCCGATGATCGTACCAACACCGCCGGAGGTTGCCGCACCGCCGATGTAGCAGGAAGCAATTGCGTCCATCTCGAACTGGTCGCCTGCTTTCGGAGTAGCGGAAGCATTACGTGCGGAAAGTACGATACCTGCTACTGCGCAGAGGATACCCATGTTCGTATATACCCAGAAAAATACCTTCTCCGTGTTGATACCGGAAAGTTTCGCCGCCTTCTCGTTGCCGCCCAGAGCGTAGATCTGACGTCCTGCTACCGTCTTCGTGGTAATGAAATGATAAAGTCCTACCAGAAGAACCATCAGCACCAGCACGAACGGAATTCCGCTGTAGCATGCCAGTTTATAGAAGAAGAACCATACGATTCCGATGATCACCACATTTTTCACTACCAGCTGCCACAGCGGGTTGGTAGCAAAACCGTATTTTTTCTTTGTTGCGATGCTCTTAAGCTCTGCCAGGATGATCAGGACAGATACCACTGCCGCCACAATGATACATACCATATCGATCTGAGCGCCTTCCGGTCCCACTTTGATCGTCGGCAGGAATCCTGCTCCTATGTAAGTAAAGTCTGCCGGAAGAGGTCCTTTCGTCTGCGCCTGAAGGAGCACGTAGGTAAGTCCGCGGCCCATCAGCATGGTTGCCAGCGTTACGATGAAAGGCGGAATGCCAAGCTTCGCAATGAAGAATCCGGCGAACATACCGCAGAGAAGTCCGACAACCAGCGCTGCCAGAATCGCTACCCACATATTCCATCCATAGTCTACCATACCGATACCGATGACCGCACCGCAGGTAGCTACGATAGAGCCGACGCCCAGGTCCACGTTACCGGTCAGGACGCAGAGCAGCATACCTACTGCCAGGATCACAATGTAGCCGTTCTGCATAATCAGGTTGTTGATATTGGCCGGGGACATATTCTTTCCGCCGGTCAGGATCGCAAAGATTACATAAACCGCAATCAGGGCCAGTACCATGCCGTACTGTCTCATATCAATATTTACTACTTTCTTATTTTCCATGATTACTCACCTTTCCTGTTATCCGCCATAATGCATCCCATGATCCGTTCCTGAGTCATCTCGCTCTTGCTCAGTTCTCCGGCAATATGGCCTTCGTTGATGATGTACAGTCTGTCGCAGGTACCGATGATCTCCGGCATCTCGGACGAGATGACGATGACCGCCTTTCCTGCCTTCGCCAGATCGTTGATCACGCAGTAGATCTCATACTTCGCACCCACGTCGATTCCCCGGGTAGGTTCGTCCAGGATCAGCACATCCGGCTGTGTCAGCATCCACTTGGCAAGTACCACCTTCTGCTGGTTTCCTCCCGACAGGGAACCAACCGTCTGGTCGATGGAGTTCGCCTTCACATTGATCAGTTTTTTATATTCCTCTGCCTTCACGATCTCCTCGTTGGCGTTCACGATGCCGTTTTTGGAGAAGAAATTGCGAAGGGCAGCCATAGTCATATTCCGCTTGATGTCGTCGATCAGGACCAGACCGTTGCCTTTCCGGTCTTCCGACACGTAGGCCAGTTTATTGTCGATGGCCGTCCGCACGTCTTTCAGGTTTACCTCTTTGCCGTTGATCTTAACGGTTCCGCTGATCTTCTGTCCATAGGACTTTCCGAACACACTCATGGCAAATTCCGTCCGGCCCGCTCCCATCAGGCCTGCCAGCCCTACCACTTCTCCCGCGCGCACTTTGATGTTGATGTCCCGCAGTACGTGCCGGTCCGGGTCGTCCGGATGATATACGTTCCAGTCTTTCACCTCAAATATAACGTCTCCGATCGTTACTCCCTCGCGGACCGGATAACGGTTCGTCATCTCACGTCCCACCATGCCTTTGATGATGCGGTCTTCCGAGAAATCATCCACGTCCTTGACCAGCGTCTCAATCGTATGGCCGTCCCGGATGACCGTGATGGAATCTGCCACATAGCTGATCTCGTTCAGCTTATGGGAGATGATGATCATCGTCACGCCCTGTTTTTTCAGATCCAGCATGATGTCCAGCAGTTTCGCCGACTCTTCGTCGTTCAGCGCCGCCGTCGGTTCGTCCAGGATCAGCAGATCCACGTTTTTCGCCATCGCCTTGGCGATCTCGATCAGCTGCTGCTTGCCCACGCCCAGCGTGTTGACCGGCACGTTCACGTTCTCATGTTCCAGTCCGACCTTTGCCAGCATCTCTTTCGCCTTCGCCTGGGTCTTCGTCCAGTCGATCACGCCTCTTGCCGAACACTGCTCGTTGCCCAGGAACACGTTCTCCGCCACGGACATGTACGGACTCAGCGCCAGTTCCTGATGGATGATAACGATGCCCTTTGCCTCACTGTCCTTGATGTGGTGGAATTTCATCGTCTCGCCCTTATAGACGATGTCCCCGGTATAGGTTCCGAAGGGATACACACCGGACAGAACGTTCATCAAGGTAGACTTCCCGGCGCCGTTCTCCCCGCATAACGCATGGATCTCTCCTTTTTTCACTTTCAGATTCACATCGTCCAGTGCTTTGACGCCCGAGAATTCCTTGGTTATGTGGTTCATCTCCAAGATATATTCTGACATACCTCTCGCTCCTTTTCTCTGTATTTGCTTCAAAAAGGCGGCGACTTGCGCCGCCGCCTCTGTCAAGTCCGAAAAATTACAGCCCCAGATCTTCAGCTGAATAGTATCCGCCGTCCACGATGACTTCTTGCAGGTTCTCAGCGTCCACCGCTACCGGAGTACACAGATAGGACGGAACCGTGATTACATTGTTGTTGTACGTCGTGGTATCGTTAATCTCCGGCTCGGTTCCGGTCATCACAGCCTGTACCATGGTGATGCACTTCTCAGCCAGGAGACGGGTATCTTTGTAGATAGACATGGTCTGGGATCCATCCAGGATATTCTTGCAGGCCATCAGCTCTGCGTCCTGTCCGGTAACCAGCGGCCAGTTCTCTTCGGTGTATCCTGCTCCCTGAAGAGCCGCCTTGATGCCGTATGCGAAACCGTCGAACGCGGAGCATGCGATATCCAGGTCTTCGTCAGCATAGAAACCGGTCAGGTAGTTCTCGCACCACTGCTGAGCGGTCTCCTGGGACCATCTGAGGATACAGGTGTCTTCAAAAGAAGTTCTTCCGGTCTTGCATACCAGGGTGCCGTCGTCCAGATACGGCTGAAGCACTTCCATGATGCCCTGATGGAGCAGAACGGCGTTGTTGTCGTCCGGGGAGCCCATGAAGAACTCGATGGTGTAGCTTTCACCGGCTTCTCTTGCCGCTTCCAGGTCTTTTGCTTCTACGATGTAGTTCGCGATCGCGGTTCCGACACCCTTGTTATCGAAGGATGCATAGTAGGAAACTGCGTCGGTGTCCATCAGAAGACGGTCGTAAGCGATGATCGGGATGCCCGCCTCTTTTGCCTGAGCCTCAACCGTGGTCAGAGCGCCGGAGTCAACTGCTGCGATAACCAGACAGTCAGCACCTGCCGCGATCATGTTCTCGATCTGAGAAACCTGCATCTGAACGTCGTCCTCTGCATACTGAAGGTCTACTTCATACCCAAGAGCTTCCAGCTCGGTCTTCATGTTGTTTCCATCGTTGATCCATCTTTCAGAAGACTGGGTCGGCATTGCCACGCCAATTCTTCCGCCTTCTCCGGTTGCCGCGGCTGCTTCATCCGTAGCTTCCGCCGCCGCATCGTCCGCAGCTGCTGCGTCATCCGTAGTTTCTGTGGTTGTGTCGCTGGTGGTCTCTGTGGTGGAGCTTCCGCATCCGACTGCCATAGCAGCTACCATAGCGACAGCGAGAATTGCGCTTAAGGCTTTTCTTCTCATTGTTGGTAATCCTCCCTTTAGTTGATTAAAAGTTGTATTTACAATCCGCACAACTTGTACGGTGTTGTACATGTATAAAATTTACATATATAATTTCAAACACAGGAAAAACTTTGTGATTTTAACGAATTCAGGTTTGTATATTGTTTATGATTTAGTAACAATATACATTCCGACACCTGTTTTGTCAATTATATTCGCACTATTTTCTCTCCTAAACTGCACATTTTTTACTGCTTTCTGACAAGTTGTATTCTTTTTTCGCGAACTTGTATTTAAATTGTACATGATAATTTGTCTCATTATCGCAAAATATAATTTACACTATATTTTCCCTGTACTTCTCTTTTTTCGCATAATGTATTTTTATACAATCGGTTCCGCATAAAAATTCATTTCCACTTTGCGGTGTTTGTCCATTGTAGGTTAGGGATTATTTTGTTATAATTGCTATATTTCATATAAATCTATTTTGCTTTTCAGGGGAAGAAGCAGACATATCGGAGGGAATTATGTCAAAAATCGCAATCATGACAGACAGCAACTGCGGGATCATGCCGTCGGAAGAGTCCTCTTACGGGATCCACATACTGCCTATGCCGGTCATTATCAACGGGGAAACATATTTTGAAGGGGTAGATATCCAGCCGGATGAATTTTATAAGATGCAGGAAGCCGGATCTGCCGTCAGCACTTCCCAGCCGTCTCCGGGGGATGTGACGGCCATGTGGGACCGTCTGCTCCGCACACATGATGAGATCGTATTTATTCCTATGTCTTCCGGCCTGAGCAGCGCCTGCCAGACCGCCTGCCTGCTGGCGGAAGACGAGCCCTATCAGGGCAGGGTATTTGTAGTGGACAACCACCGGATTTCCGCCACACAAGCAGTATCCGTTCTGGACGCAAAAAAACTTGCGGACAAAGGAAAAAGCGGATTGGAGATCAAAAATATTTTAGAAAAAGAGGCCATGGACGCCACCATTTTTATCGCCGTAGACACACTGGAATATCTGAAGAAAGGCGGGCGGATCACCGCCGCGGCCGCCGCACTGGGAACAATTCTGCGGATCAAGCCCGTTCTGACGATCCAGGGCGGCAAGCTGGATCTTTTGGGAAAAGCCAGAGGAGTGGAGTCCGCCTTCCGTCTCATGCTGGAAGCCCTGCGTACAGACATCCAGTCCCGGTTTTCCAGACTGAAGGATCAGGGATTTTTAAAGATCGGGCTGGCAAACACCCTGATGGATCCTGATAAACTGGAACATTTCAAATCCGCGCTGCAGGCCGAGTTTCCGGATATGGAACTGGTCTATTTCCCGCTTGCCATGAGCATAGGAGCCCATGTGGGCGCCGGCGGACTGGGAATCGGAGCAGTAAGGGGACTGTAAAAAAGTATAACACAAAAAAGAACCGGAGATGCTGAAAATCAACATCTCCGGCGCCCCTGCCAAGGAGTCGATGCGACAGGATTTGAACCTGCGACCTCTGCGTCCCGAACGCAGCGCTCTACCAAGC
>ERZ1643249.142-NODE-142-length-94533-cov-24.009875_pt1 | contig 94533 bp, 112 predicted proteins | sample MGYA00579263_ERZ1643249 | MGnify/ENA primary metagenome ERZ1643249 (study PRJEB29033, sample SAMEA4952264) | chicken gut metagenome | biome: Broiler Chicken; feature: Gastrointestinal Tract; material: Caecum | place: Ireland | collected 2018 | study: Broiler...
CATAATGATGTATTTACCGCACCGGCGGTATTCTTCCATTATGAGGGATGGGGAGCCATTAAATCAAAAGAAACTCTGGCCGCTCAGCTCCGCATTACGTCCATTTTGCTCATCAAAAACCGGCCGTAGTAAGCCACTATTTGCAAAATACCCTTAATGACAAATTCCTTTCCAAATTCCCAAGCAAATACAGTTGAGTGATTTTTTTCATAAGCGTCAAATAAAATAGTGTATAGAAAAATAACCGTCAACCTTTTACACTAAAAGGTCAACGGCTATTGGCAAAGCTCTTTTACCTTTGGATTCCATGAAAGATAATCATCAAGATATTCGGGATGTTCAAGGGAAGTACTCCCGGCATATCTGCCAGAATATATTTTATATATTTCATTAGGGCGAGTCCATTCGCCTTGGCAGTCTCATCCAGTGTGTAGATTCCGTAATAAACAGCCTTCTAACATAACCATCAAAACGCTAATAATGGAATCTTGAAAATAGATAGTGTTATAAATACTATATCCCCTCCTATAATTTATAGCAACTGAAGTCTTCAAAAAGATAGTTTATTATTCAAATTTAATAAGTTGCCGAAACCCAACAGCTTATTAATCACTTAACCTCGTAAAAAAGCATTATAGTTACTATGAATTCTCCATGTTCATTAGTATATTTTATTGTTCCATTGTATTTATCAACTGCTTCTTTTACACTCGGCAATCCCCAGCCATGCAATTGTTTATTATCTTTTGTTGTTTCCGGAAACTTATTATTATTATACGCATTCCCCACGCATGAATTGATAACTTTAATTATAACAAAATGATTAATTCTTCTAATAATCAAGGTAATTTTTCGTTTTCCTTTCACCTTCGCAACAGCTTCAATTGCATTGTCTAATAAATTTGAAAGTATCGTACAAATATCATGCGGCTGTATATTGGTGTTCTGAGGGAATTCAACATTCAGATCGATAGCCGCATCAATCTCTTTAGCTTTTTCCATTTTGCTATTTATAATAACATCGATGACATCTAACCCCGTCCATGTTGTTTTTGATAGTTGGGTAATGGGATGAGCTATCTCTTTAATGTAGTCTTTCGCTTTTATTATCGCCTGTTGTTCCAGCAAATGATAAAGTACATTCATATGATTGTTCAAATCATGATATAATTTTGCATTTTTCGTGTAAATATCGTTGATTGTCCGATAATTCTCTTCCAAAAGATTATTTCTTATTTCAGAAAAATTTAATTTCATCTTTTCTTCCTTTATTTCAAAAGCAAAGAAAATCAGTAAAACTGCAAATATAAAGCACAGTACAAACAAAATCCATATGTTTGTAATTGAATTATTAAAATTACGAAATGTCTGATTCACCATATAAGCAAAACCTAAAAAGCCAGAAAATGTTACAATAAGAAGCGTATATGCATAATGCTTATTAGAAAATACTCTATGCAGATATTTTCTAACTACAAAATAGATCAAAATCCAAATGCATTTAATCCCTATGATAGTTGCTGCTCGCAACGGGCTAGGCTGCACTACTAACTCTCCAAATGTTTTTGAACCGTTATAAAATATTGATGCGAAAGAAAAAATCAAAAAATCAATACATCCCAAACATAAAACGTAAAAACATGACATTGAAAAAACAACAAAATAATTAATCTTATAGAGCACTGCTGCCGAAACACTTGTAAATAAAACAAATAATGCCATCGTAAAATACGAAAATATCGAAAATGAATTGCATATATCTATTAAGGTAGTGCCAATTAAAGTTAACACAACTTCATATTTAATTCCGCCTCTTTTTCTATATTTATAAAAAGCAGCAGAATAAAATCTATACATAAGAAACATTTCAATAAAGCTAACCACAAATTCAACGCTTGCATATATCACCTTCATAGCTGCTCCTCCCAAAAGTCACTCAATCTTGTTTTTATTTTCTCTAATCTAGAATGACTCGCCGGTATTCGTATTCCATTTTTCAGCTCAACAATTCCTTCTCGAATTCCCATAATATGAGCCAAATTCACGATATCGCCTCTGTCTATATATACGAACTCTTCTGAATTTAATTCTTTAAATACTTGTGAAAGACTTTTCCTTACTCGTGTCGTTACCCCATTAGTAAGAATGATCTCTGAATTCTTTCCTTCTCGTCGGATATACATAATTTTACTATATGGAATCTTTTCAATCCGGCTTGGCATTTCAATTTTGTAAAACTCATTTGATTGTAGCTTTACCATATTAACTGCATCAACTATCGCTTGTCGTAATCTTGTTTTTATCATATTTTTAGGAATATATCTAAAAATTGATAATTCAAATGCGTCAATTGCATATTTCAAATATGAAGTTATAAAAATAATAAGTATTTCTGGAAGATATTTTTTTATATATTTTGCAAGTTTCATACCATTTACATTCGGCATTTCTATATCACTTAAAATCAAGTCGAAAAACTTGCCTTCCTCAATATCATACTGGAGCATCTCACTTTGCGTATAAGTAGAAATATCTGCTATCTCATGAATCCCCTTCAAAATTTGACATACATTGTCTTTTAATTTTTTAACTAATTCATCATCATCATCACAAATAGCAATATAAATCATACAATACCTCCATTACAGCCTTTTATCCTATTATATCAAACAATTCGTCAGTATTAAATCATGAAAGTATAAAATACTCCTCGCTGTAAATCGTGGAAAAAGGATTCCTTTTCATTGATAACAAGTTCATACAATTCATCTGGTATTGCTGATTGGTAATAATAGATTCCCATATCATGTGCTTTCACCTTTTTAATAATGTCCTCAACCACTTCATCTTTTTTCATATTTTGTTTTGGAGAGGCTGGCCATTTTTTTATCATGCTTCTAACCTGTGTCTTATTAAGCTTAATTTGCTTAGAGACATAAAAACGTTTTGGAAACTGTATTTCTCTATTTGTTCCCATTTTTTCTAACACTTGATCGAATTGGCTTTTAGCGTTATCATATACAAATCCTAATTCCAGATAAGCTTGAATCTGCAAAATAGCGGTCTCCAAATAATTCATATTTTTTGTATATTCATAGTATTTATACAGCTCAGTTACAGCTACAACCATCGTTTCTTGCACAGACAAATTCTTATATTGAACACTACCAGCAGCAAGTTTTATCGCCTCGATATATTTTCTATTTTCATCAGACTGATTCATATTTACCTCCTATATTATAATTATATTCAATCTAATGATATAATTTTTTTTGCCCCATTTTCTTTTTGTCCACGAAATCCCTGTTTTATGTCTACATAAATTAGAGGTGTGAATATTTCACACCTCTAATTATCCGTGTATTACTTTAAGCATTCCGGAAGCTTAGGTTGATATGATAAACAGGCAGAAGCACAATTTGCGCCCAAAAGCGCACAAACTTCTATACACTTTATCAGCAAACTCATGATCTTTCTACTCCTTTCTGAAAATATTTATTAGCAAGTAACATAAAGATTACTACTAACCAAACACTCAAAACTGCCATACTCATTATTCGTTTATCTACAATTGCTAATAATAGAATTAATACCCCTTCAACAAATACAATTTTACGTGCCATAGCTTTACTTATCTGTTTTTTTTGCGGCGAAATTTCTTGGTTTCTATTAATCATCGGTGCATTTTTGCAAATATAGAAATCTGCAACTAATAAAAGAAAAAGCCAAAACAACGATGAAATTTTATTCCATGAAAAATACTGAATGGATAATAAAATCCCAAAAGAAAGAATACTAACAAAATAACATTTTCCATAAGTATTTGCATGATATCCTCCAGTAAATAATCTCAAAGGTACAAAGAATATAATAAAAATAACTCCTAATATCGTGCACGAATACAACTTCGAAACTCCTATAATCGAAATTAGTCCAGCTAATGTTGAAATGATTAGTTCTATCCCATAGATATAAACATCTCTATCGTAGTGACAAAATTCCTTTTGAGCTATTAGTTTATCTGTCAACCTTGACGAAATATTTCTCAACATATTTCTACCTCCTAACGGAATGTATGTTAGCATATAATTTGAACGTCAAAGTAATTTGTCCACGAATTGGCATATTTTTGTCCGCGAATTAATTCAAACTTATAATTATAAAGGGCTAAAATTCTCAATTACCTGTTCTTTTATATCAGTATACAAGTGCTCCTGCGCCTGTATGGATGAGGTCTTAAATTCCCCCTCACAATCACCCTCCACTCTGGCCGGAACTGCAGGTAGACAGAATCAAGTCTTTCCCTTCTAGCTTTCCTGCCTGCAGCTCATATTCCTCTACTGTTGCCTTCATCTCTTCACATCCCACAATCTAATAAACCTGTACGCTGCCATCCGGTATGTATACCCAAATCTCCCAGTTTGCCTGATAGAAATCCAGATCCCGTAATTTCCGCAGCACATGGAACATATTGCTGTTTCTAATTTTATAACCGAAAATGATGTTCTTACTATCAGAAAAGTCTACCGCATTTCTGACATCCAAAAAAACTTCCGTCAATGTTATATTCTTTCCGATAGGTATGGTGCAGATAATAGGAATTATCTGTCCCCTGTACCACCGGATAATCCAAAACGCCAGGATTCTGGAGCCACGGCACGATATCCACATTGATCTGCTGCAACGCCTCAAAGTCAACGTCAAATGCCTTTGCACTGCCGGATTTTCCACTCTCTTCTTCCTGCTTTTCCGCCTGTCCTTCCTTTTGGTCCTGCTTCTCTCCCTTTGCCTCTTTTACATATTCCTTTAACTCCTCATATTCCTGGTCTGCCCTCTGGTATTCGCTGATGATTTGGAAGATCCAAAACCTTGCTGCCAGCGGAATGACAACTAGAATCCCCAATAAGATATATTTTTTCATCCTCTGCCTCTAAGCAAAAGAGGAGCGACAGTATACCGAAAAAGTACACCGTCGCTCCAGTTTATCTACTTTCCTGCAGGATAGAATCCCACAGGTTTTCTCTACTTAAATAACATTGCTCCAGGTAGTCAGCACAATGATTCCAATCACTACTAGTATCTAAATAATCGATGGATCTATCCGTATGATATTGCCTCCGACTTTGCTTTTACAAAAGCGTCCAGTGCTTTCTCTTTAGTGATCGCCTGCACCAATTTAATCAACTTTTTCTCTACATTCTGATAGTAGAAGAAAATTTCATAAAGCTCTTCACCTAGTTGTTCAACCGCTTATCCTACACATATATAGTTTTTCTGTTTTGCCTGTTTTTCAAAGTTCTTTCTCAGTTCTTGCAAAAAAGCTAAATTTGATAAATCTGTAACTTGAGACTGTAAAATAAGGTCTAAATATTCCTCAGCTGTAAATGACGCAAGTACAAAATATTGACTTTCTTTTCTTTGACAGGTGATATCCAGAATTTCATTTTCCTGTGTCATCAAGAAACAGTGTTCTACGCATAATGTAGAGCCGTAAGCTTTCGCAATACTATACCCAAAACATATTCTTACATTCCACCCCTTAAACATATGGGTCTTATCAAACAGTTTCCATACATTCTTATAACACTGATTTCTTTTTAAAATATCCCCATATTTCTCAAATATCTCCACACTCATAGGATAATTAATAGGGAATATCTTCGTCATTCCATACTTCTGCATAATTTTCTCTCCTATCTGCTATAAGGTCAATAAACATTACAACTATATCCGCAGATTGTTTTAATACTCCACAATAAAAGCAAAGCCTTACCCCAACAAGAAGAAAAAGATGCATGAAGAAAAAATTTGCTTCTTTCTTCACACATCTTTAATATTATATTTTTGTCAATGCTGCGTTAAAAACATCTATACCGATAGATTCAAAATTCCCGAAACGAGGATCTATCTGCTTGCGCATTCCCTCGCAAGATTCCTCGCCTTTTTATAATGCCATATATTGATTATAGCTTTCCTCCAGAGCCGCTTCTCTGGCTTTAATCGCTTCTGCCTTTGCTGATCCAGCTTTTGCATTCTCGTTATATTGTTCCATAATGCTTGCTTCTTTTGCAGGCTTAAAAAACTCTTCAATCCAATCGGACATTTTTTCTTTCTCTGCGGATTCCACAATACTCTTACGGATAATCGGCATTAGAGAAAGCATATGTGTCTTTTTAAAAATCTTCCTGCACACTCTGGCGCTTTCTCTTGTCTCCTTCTTCTTGATCAGCTCATATTCCTCCAGCATCCGGTCATAACACTGCAGGATTTCCTGTGTCTGCGCATCGGTTATGATCGAATCCCTCATTGTAGGCCGTACGATCCGGGTCTCAAATGATTTTGTATCTCCATAAAAGAGGATCCACGTTTTTATTGCAATATCCTCATTCACATAACCCGCCATTGACTTTTCGTTAAGCGCGGTCTGGAAAATCCTATGGGCAGCGATCTCACGGATCATCTTTTTCGAGCTTGCTGTTGCCCTGGTCAACTCAATTGCGCTTAACGGTCTGCCGTTATTGAGCCTGCGGAACAATTCTTCCACATCATCCTGGTCCATATTTTCATAATAATTCACAGTAAAACTAAACAGTTTAATATTATCCTGAAAATCCTCTGGCAGTTCCGAAAATCGCTTTCCGTTTAAATCCAGTTCACTGCCATCTTCCATATCAAATGTTGGGATACCAATTAAGGGAAACTCGTCATTTAAGTATTTGATCACCGTCATGACTCTCTGCTTCCCATCCACAAAATCGTACACTTTGTCTTTTTTAGGATCCGTAAAAATGCAATTACAATATAACGGCGGGACACACAAGCCTCGCATCATCGTATCAATCAACATGCTCATCCGGTTATCCTTTGTCGTGTTCTTCCAAACAAAGGATCTCTGTACTGCATTGTCAAAAGAAATCGTCCCTCTTTCCAACATGCTCTTGAAATCGCGAGATGTCCTGGGAAAATTCTTTTTTTCGTATATTTTCATCAGCTTCCCTCCTTCATGCAATGCTAAAAAAATTATAGTATATGCATGTACAAATTACAACATCATTTCACATATTTTCTGCAGCGTGATCAGTTTTATGGTCATCCAAAACTGCCCTCCTTCCTACTAAAAAAGCACTGACTATTGCCGCCAACAGTCAATGCCATCCTTCACATGATACTCTTGTTTAAATTTATACTCCCATTAATTACAACAATGAAATAAAAGAAAAATAGACTTTTTGATCAAAGCCATAAAACTGATACTATCATAATATAAGTATAATATAATTCTGTCAAGAAGTATCTCCCAGCCATTCAAAGCAAGGCCTATGCATATTCGTATCTCTTTTGGCATAGCCGGATAAAGATACATCCTGTATCTTAGCCGCAGCTTTAAGCTCCCAAAGTATAATTTCATCTTTTTTCATGTTTCTACGGAAAGGTCTTATACCTTTCCATCCACAGAGTATATTATATCTATTTTTTACCCTCTGCAAAGTAAAATATAGTTATATGGTCAGCCTTTCCCTGCACATCGAATTCGTGACCGGAAAAACTGCATATAAAAAAGCCTCGGAAGAAATCCTTAGCTTTTTTATTTTTCTTTTATAAATTTCGTCCAAAATTAATGTTCTTACCAGTAGCAGGACATTTCATGGCAAAGTAACTAGTCATAGAAAATAGCTTATATTTCTGTAGTTTTCTGATTCCAATATAAAGCTAATTTTTCCCAAGTTTCTTAGCATACCATGCCTTGTCAGCTTCCGGAATTCCAAGTGCGTCCATTGCCTGATCGCAAGTCAGTTTCATATTTCGCATAAGGTTCGCAATCGACTCAACCAGTGTTTCCTTACGTCCCTGCTGAATACCCTGCTGAATGCCTTCCTCTCTTACGCCTTTACTTAAATTGCACATCAAGGTCACCTCACTTTCCAATGCTGTGTTCATTTCAATTAGAAATTCTTCTTCCAATATCCGTTTTTTTTCTTCTGCTTCACGCTCCGACGACAACAAGACCTCTAAAAGTTTTAAGATTCCTGCGTCAGCTTCGTCGTCGTGAGTTCCCAAACAAATCATAATAGCAGAAAGCAAATCATAGTTTTCAACTGCTTCCTTTATATTCCCCACCAAGTTTTCTTCTTTTATAGAATAACGGTTAATCGTATTGCGACGATTCTTCGGAGGATTTTTACATACCCAGATGCTATAGACTTTTTTTATCTTTGAATACTGCGGCGCAGTAAACTCCGTTCCGTATTGAGAAGAAATCATTCTTCCACAATAATATATTCCCCGTTTGATGATCGGATATCCAGGGTAAAAATCATTTTGGGCTTCTACATTAATGATCAAGCGTATCGCCTCATCCGTTCCTGGAACGGTTGCCAAGAAACGAATATCATAAGTAATCGTCCCCTCACGGATGCTACTGTCTTCTGTCTGCATTCCCCGAACCTGCTCGCCGCTTGCTGTCTCGTCAGGATTTACCGCTTCCTGTGCAATCTGCGGTGCGCCTTCAATATATTTTTCTGCAATCTCCTTTATCTCACAATTTCTATATTCTTCTAAGCAGCATTTCATAATCCATGCTAATATATTCTTGTTTGCCAGCAATCGTTTACAGGCGGCATCATAAGCTGCACTACGATCCGCAGTGGAGATATGTTTTGATAATGTATTTTCCACGCTTATCCTCCGTCTTTCCTTTTGATGTATTTCTGATATTAGTTTACCATATGTTAGGAAAATAATCCATTACCTTTTCGTTCTTAGCACAAGCAGGCGAATCCGGATTCATATTTTTCAATATAACCGACTAAAGTTGTGTCAAATAGATCCTACATCTCAGCTTCAACTTCCCAAAGTATGATTCCTTCTTTTTTCACGTTTCTGTAGAAAGGTACGATAGTTTCCCATTTACAGAACATACGATATTCAATGTCAATAATGGAAAAGACTCTGTCATATTTTAAGTTCATATCTGCGGTAAATTCTGAAAGTTTGTCTTCTTCATATTTGTCCATACTTTTTGCTAGTAAAAGAGCAACATCCACATCTGACTCTTCCGTATCCGTCCCCTGGCAACAGATCCGTAAAGCACAATCCTTATGACCTTCTCTCCAAGCACATCGAGGAGCCCTTCCACCAATCTGTCTGTAGTCTTTTCATCCAACCCGTTCATTTCACCTGCACCTTTGTTCTAATGCTTAAGCCCCTACGTATAAACACCGTAACATCTTTGCGTTTTTGTTTTTCTCAGCTAATGATGGGGTAAAATAGTATTACTGCCATTTACCTGAGAACTTCTCTGCAGAGGAAATCTCCATCTCCCAATAAATCTATTTGTCTGATCCCATCCGAGAACTCCATATTCCTATATATACGGATCACCGGCCTTTGAAAGTTCCTCTTCCGAAATCATCAGTTCCTTAAGCATCGTTTCAAATGAGATCGTTGGCTTTTTTCCATTTTCCTCCAACCTTCGTAACGCTTCGACGAGCAGTTTGTACTCTTCTTCTGACTCTGTAAGTCTTAAATATTCTTCTGGTGATAAAACAACAGCTATCGGCTGGTCATTTTTAAGGACAACGAGTTTCCGATCTATACAAAGCCGCTCAAAGATCTGCATTGTCTTTCCTTCATCAAACTCAGATACCGACACCTTTTGATGCGGCATATCTTCTTTCTTCAACTAAAGCACCTCTCTTTACCATTAATTACGTTAAAAATCATAAAACATTTCGCAACCGGAATCTCTCTTTCTTTATTGTAGAATTTTCTACATCCGCAGTATATAGGAATATTATACTCTTGTATCGTATTGTTTCCAGTCTGCATTACAAACCCATTATAGCATACCACCAGTAGCCAAAGAACACCTGGCAAAAATAAATTCATGCAGCTAAATTCATGCAGGCTCTTATGAAGATGAAAAAAACTTCCACTTCGTTTTATTGTTCCCGGCATAAGTTTCTTACACTCCATACACCATAGTCATACGAAACATCGAAAAGCTCCTCCCCGAACAATAATTTTTTCGTATCTTTTCTCTAACTTCATCTGTGTTTCTGTTGGTAATTAATTTTTGTTGGTAATTGATTGACATTTTCGAAAGCAAAGCTTATAATTTTATTGTATTTTTTTAGCTCCGCACAGTAGCAGAGTTGACCATTTTTTATCTGGTACGATATGCCAGGATATGAATTTTAAAAATACATTATCTGCGATATAGAAAGACACTGATTATTTTTGTAAGTAATCAGTGTCTTTTTGTATTTCTGTGCTTTACAAAGAAACTTCATTCAGATACCCCAAATAGCAATTACTGTATTACCGGCATCTGAATACCTGCAAAGAAAGGAGATTATGCAAACTATGGGACAGTTTAGTTGGAAATATGCAGATACAAAGAATAGAATTGCTCTAAAAATATTGGGAAGCGCATATGTTCCCTGTCCAGACGGATCTGTAATCTATGAAAACTGTTATCAAGGTTATGGAACGTTTGGAGGGTATGATATTTATGAACTGGCAGCCGACTGGAACAGATCGTTTCTTTCTGCCGATATGCTCCGGAAACCTGAACGGGAAGATTATCCGCCTTCTGCAGACGGTGAAAAATATTATGCCGGCAACCTAAAACGGTATGAAGAAAAGGTTCGAAGGCTACAGGCTTTTATAAACGGGGAGTCCGATACTTATATGACTGCTGCCTATGGTGATGATTGGAAACGCCAGATAGGAATTGATATCGTCCATGAGAATAAAAGCAAGGATCCTCTTAAATTTCCTATTAAAATTTGCAGAAACAGACCGGCTTCTTACGATAAGATCCGGCCCTCTACCGTGGATCCAAAACAAGGGCGCTAAAAACAGATTATTTTATTGAAAGGAGAACCAAGAATATGGAAACGAAAAAAAGATCCCTTCATCTTCAATTAAACTTTGTCGGCACGGATTATTTTGTACGTCCGATTTACAAAGACCAATACGGAAACCTCTGGAAAGACATAGATTTAGGCGATTCTAAGAAGCCTAATTTATATTCTGTTGCTAATAATTGTTTTGAAGGAGAACCCATGTCCCCTATCCCGGAGGATTATACTTTTGAGATTCTGTCAGAGTAAGCAGTTCTCCCTCTGCGAGACAAAATAAACTGACAAGATTAGCCTTCTCCCAGCCGTCAGATTTCATGCTGGGAGAAAGCATCTCATACAAAAACTTTGTAGAAAATCCTTGTTTTTTATTTTTCTTTCTATAATTTAGAACGGAGTCCAACAATCTTATTCATAGCATTGCTTTTCACTGTAAAATAACCGACTATAAAATGAAACTAATATTCCGTAGCTTATATTGGATGCAGATTTAAATGTATTTTTTCCATGTACCCCACATATAACAACGAAAGGACGAATCTGCAGAGTTGACTGTTCAAGCCAGTTCTGCTATATATAATTCAGTGATCGTTCTGTGGAAACTTGCGAAGCCCACAGGCGGGGGAGAGCTTTCGAGTCTTTCCCTCTTTTACATTTCTAATAGTTTCTTGCCCTTACATATGCTATAATGGAAAAATAATAACAAATACTAAAACTGGGAGGATTATTTTATGACTGTTTTAGATTTAATAGAGATATTGCAATTGAACAAAGACAACACTATTTTCACTCCTCTTCCACCAGAATCATATCTTGAGGATCGTTCTGTTTTTGAGGTATCTTCTAAAAAGATTAATTTTTACGAAGGACTGACATTACCTGAATTTTATGATTCTAGGAAAAAAGATTCCCATGACCTTATAGAATATATCCAAAAGAGCGTTGAATCTGTATATGGCAACAAACGGGAACTCCTTAGATACTTTTCTATATTCCAATTACTAATCGCATTAGACAAAGCCGCTGGACACGATGATTGTATATCTTACGGTAAATATTTAAAAACTGCGAAACAATATGTCACAAAAATCAACCAGACGATAAAAGAGAACTATCAGACAGAGGATATACAGGATATGCAGGACTTGAAGTATATTCTATCAAAAACTCCCTTATATCTGGATTTATTCTTCCATGTTCAAGTTTTCGACGATAATAAAAACCACCCTCATCCCAATAGAGAAAGCAAAGACTACTATTTCGGAAATAAACGTTTCCATAACGAATTTGATACCGTCAATATCAAAATTTATAATGATTTTGTTGCCGTATCTCCTCCTTTGGAAACACATATTCCGCAAAAAGAATTAAACCCAAATGACAATTTATCCCTTGAGCAGAAGATTATCACCGCTTTGGACTGCTGGGAGAAGGGTTCCAATCTCTAAATCCAGCTTCACTCATCTATTCTATAAAAGGGGCACAGGCTGCCCCTTTTATGGAAGGATTTTTAAATTTCCCCTCACGATCACCCTCCACTCTGACCGGGAACTGCAGGTAGACAGAACCAATTCTTTCCCTTCTGTCTTTCCTGTCTGCAGCTCATACGCCTCTCCTGCCGCCTTCACCTCTTCACATCCCACGATCTCATAAACCTGTACGCTGCCATCCGGCAGATAAAGCCAGATCTCCCGGTTTGCCTGATAGAAGTCCAGATCCTGAAACTTACGCAGCACATGGAACATACTCCCATCCCTCATGTTATGACCATAAATAATATTCTTTCCATCCGAAAAATCAGACGCATTTCTGGCATCCAGAAAGATGCTCCCTGCAATGTTATACTCTTTCCGGAAGGTATGGTGAAGATAGTAGGAATTATCCGTTCCCTGTACCACCGGATAATCCAAAACGCCAGGGATCCGAAGCCACGCTACGATATCCGGATTGATCTGCTGTAATGCCGCAAAGTCAACAGTAAATGCCTCCGCGCTGCCGGCATCTCCGCTCTCTTCTTCCTCCTGCTTTTCCGGCTGCCCTTCCTCTTGGTCCTGCTCCTTATCTCCTCTCTCTTTTACATATTCCTTTAGTTCCTCATATTCCTGGTCTGCCCTCTGGTATTCGCTGATGATCTGGAAAATCCAAAGCCCTGCTGCCAGCAGAACGATAACCAGGATCCCCAATAAGATATATTCTTTTTTCATCCTCTGCCTCCAATCAAAAAAAGAGCGGCAGCATACCGAACAAGTACACTGCCGCTCCATCTGGCCTGTTTTCCTGCAGATAGGATCCTGCAGGGTTTCTCTACTTAAGTATCATTTTCCAGGGACCTCTGAACTCCTCTTATCTTTTACTGCGGCGGATCCGGAGGATCAGCACAATGATTCCGATTACTGCCAGGATCCCGATGATCACCGGAATGATGAGCAAGGTATTGTCCCCGGTCTTTACTTCTTCCGGTGCATCCGGTGCCTTCTCATTGGTGATCTCCTGTACCACTTCGATCACTTTGGTTTCTGCGTCCTGATAGCTGAAGGTGATCTCATAGGACTCTTCATTCGCCACGTAGCCCTCTAACGGCTTGGTTTCCGTCAGGATATAAGTAATGTCCCCGGCCACTTTGCCGTCCTCGTAGGTTGCGATAGGCAGCAGGTCGCTGGTCACGGTACCGTCTTCACCGGTTGTCAGCTCTGCCACTACTTCTCCTGTCTCCTGATTTGTCAGGGTAAATCCTACGCCGGCTAAAGCGGAACCGTCAGCCGCATCCGTCTTTTTGATCACAAGCTGACCCATAGGGACTTCATCCACCATAGATACCTGCTGGACCTCTCCTGTCTCTTCTACTGTAAATTCTACATCTGCTGCGATCAGGAAGCCTTCCGGCGCTGATTCTTCATGGAGGATATAATCCCCAGGTGTTAAGTATTCAACCAGATGGGGTTCCTTCTCTGAGGTCCATTCCTCTACCACTTCCCCATCCGGCGTCAGGATCTGCAGGTGGGCCCCTTCAATCTCCTGCTCCCCGGTAATGTCTGTCTTGCTGATCTCCACCTTTGTATGGTCATCCTTCATGGAAACCTGCTGGATCTCCCCAGTCTCCTCTACTGTAAAGGTCACATCTTCCGCACGCACATATCCGGATTCCGTAGGCGCGCTTTCCTCATGCAGGGTATATTCCCCTACCGGGAGATATTCGATCAGATGAGGCTCTTTCGTAGAAGTCCATTCCTCTACCACCTCTCCGTCTTTGTTAAGGATCTGCAGATGAGCGCCTTCGATCTCCTCTTCCCCGGTAATGTCTGTCTTACTGATCTCCACCTTTGTATGGTCATCTTTCATGGAAACCTGCTGGATCTCCCCAGTCTCCTCTACCGTAAAGGCCACATCCTCTGCCCGGACATAACCATCTTCTGTCGGTGCAGATTCTTCATGGAGGGTATAGTTCCCCGGTGCCAGGGCATAGATCACATGAGGCTCGGCAGCAGATACCCATTCTTCCACCACTTCTCCGTCTTCATTAATTACCTGAAGCGTAGCACCTTCTACTTCTTTCTCCCCGGTAATATCGGTCTTCGTGATCTCCGTCACCGTCGGCTGGTTCTCCACTTCCTTAGTAATCTCGATCACTTCCAGGGTTGGGTCCGTATAGGAAGCGTCCACTTCGATGGGTTCCTCATTTGGCAGGTATCCAGGCAGATGTTCAATCTCCCGGATCTCATATTTCCCATGAGGAAGGTCCGAAGAAAAGGCAAGGGTTCCGTCTTCCCCGGTGGCTGCCTTTTCGATCAGGGCGCCAGCTTCCACTAAAACGCTTCCGTCTGCACCGGTGATATCCTCAGCCGCATACAGGCCGAACACAACGCCTGCAAGAGGTTCCCCGGTCTGGGAAGATTTCTTCACTACGGAAAGGTTCACTTTCTGTCTCTGGTTCTCAATCTCTTTTGTCACATAATCCACAGCAACTTCCTGTCCCTGATAGGTGATGGAAAAGTCTTTCTCTTCCGGATCCAGGACAAAAGAATCTCCAGTCTTGGTCTCTTTGATATAGTAATCGCCTACCGGAAGGTTATTGAGCGTCCCCTTCCCGTCCTCGCCGGTTACAATGGTTCCCACAAGGGCGTCCTTTTCATAACGGATCACCGGATTTCCCTCTTCATCCGTCTGGCCGTCCGGGGAATAGACGGTCTCTCTTGCGTAGATGTAAAATTCTGCGCCGGCAATCCCCTGCTCCTCATAGGTAAAGGAATAGCCTTCTGCAACTTCCATAGCATCCTCTCCGGTGACCAGGTTGGATACACGGTTTACCAGGCCGGCCAGTGCATTGCGGGCTTTTGTAAGGATCGGTTCCCCTGCCGCCTCTGCATCTGCCAGTACTTCCCCGGTCTTTTCAATGGTCAGGCTGCCTACTGCCTCATCATTGTAAATTTCCACCACAATGATGGTCTTGCCGGTATCCTCTTCCACTTCATGGGCAGTTTCGCTGTCCACTTTGATGGTGATGGAATCCCTTGGTGCTTCCTCATAGGCTCCTGCATTTGTCACCTCATTTAACGGAATAGACGTCTCCCCATCCATCAGGGCATTTTCAGATCCCGGCTGTACGAACAGGTCGGGGCTTTTTACTTCTTCGATCCGGTACGTGCCGCTCTTTAATTCCTCCGGCGTTACCAGATACCCTTCCTCATTGGTCTCAAACGTATCAATGGTAGCCACTTCCGGATAGCGAACCTTCATGGAAACGTATGCTTCCTTTTCTACATCGTAAATCTTATATGCCGCACTGTTTTTCAGCACCGGCAGTCCGGTCTGGGCGTCTTTTTTGATGATCTTAAAATAGAATTCAAAAGGACGGTCATCAAAGACACGCCAGGGCTGAGGCTCACGGCTGTCCTCATCAATGGTTACCAGGAAAGGATTGATCCCGTTCATATTCTCCGGCACGGTAGATTCCACAACCACATATTTCCCATAGGGAAGTTCCGGGGACAGTACATAGCCGTTCTGGTCGCTGAACATCTCTTCTACAACGATCTTTTCCCCGTTCTCATAATAGGAAGCACATTCATCCTTGCTGAAATCATAGCCGATAAAATCTTCGGCTGCGTATTCCGTGCCGTTGGAAGGCTGGATGGTCCCGTCCTGCACGCCTTTTAAGGCGCTGATCAGGTAAACTTTAAAGCCGGCCCCTGCTAACAGGTCCGTTTCCGTCTGATCCCCGTCTTCCGAGATCTTAATGAGCTGGAACGCCTGTTTCTTGATCGTCTCCACTACCGTTACATCCCGGTGTACGATCTCCACTTCCTGCCCCTCATATGAAAGCTCTACCGGATATTTCGTTTCATCAAGCAGATAGGCATTGGAAGGGGGCGCAGAGATCTCCTGGACATAATAGCTTCCCAGATACAGGTCCGTAAAATCCAGTTTGCCGTCTTCGATCACGCCCTGGGTCACCAGTTCATCTTTTTCATAAAGAGTCCCGCTCTTGCCGTTTGGGTGCTGGATCGCCTCTGCCGCATACAGGCCGTAAACAGCCCCGTCTAAATCCCCGTCTCCCTGAGATGTGGAAGACTGGGTATCCTTGTCGATCTTTTCGATATGGATCTCGCCCCGTACCTCTTTATTGGAAAAGGTGTGGGCAAACTGATACGTGTAGGTCGTATCATCCTGATACTCATAGTAAAATTCATACCGGTCACTGCTCATATAGTAAAATTCCGGTGCCTGGATCTCTTCTACTGCATAATGGAAGTCAACGGGGATATCTGCGGTAAACACAGCGTTGCCATCCCCATCCGATTCCACGCTCTGAATCAGCGTGCCCGCTTTTACCAGTACAGAACCATCAGCAGTCGTGATGTCCTCTGCCGCATACAGCCCAAACACAGCGCCTTGTAAGGTCACATCCTCATTTTCCGATTTCTTTACGACCTGAACTTCCACCTTCGGGCGTGCATTGGTATAAGCAGCTTCTTCCTGTACCACTTCCACCGTTTCACCGGCATAGGAAAGGGTCACGTTTTTCGTCCGCGCTTCCTCGGATTCCCCGATGGTCAGGGAGTGGGGCGCTTTTGTTTCCACGATCCGGTAACTGCCCAGATAGAGCATGTCACTCTCACAGCTGCCATCTGCTCCCGTAGTCAGTTCCGAAACCAGGTCCCCGGCATGATGGATCAGTGTCTGTTTATCCTGGCTGTAGATGTCCTCTGCCGCATAGATCTTATACTGGGCGTCTGCAAATGCTGCATTTTCATAGGTAAAGGAAAGATTTCCCTCTTCCCCGGATACCCCGGACAGCCGCTCGCCCTGTTTGCGGATCACGATCTTTCCTTTCTGTTCCTCATTGGTCACGGTTACCGTCTGGGTGGCCGCAACTTTTAATTCCACCGGATAGACGGTCGGATTCTGCTTATAGCCTTCCGGAACCGAGATCTCTTTTAAGTAAACGGTCCCTTCTCCCATATTCAGTTCTGCCTTTGATGCGCCGTTTTCATCGGTCGCCGGCATCTCAGTGATAAGATCTGTGCAGGCTTCATCCCGGTAGATCCCGAAGACAGCTCCCGCTAAGCGGACGCCGCTTTGTGCATCCTGCTTGATCACTTCCACCCAGGAGAAATCCAGCCACTGGATGGAAAAGCTGACAGAAGCGCTCGGTTCCTCATAAAATTCTCCATAGCCCACGTCCTGATAGCCGTCCCCTGCGGAAACTACCAGGGTCTTCCACTGGGCGCCGATCTGTCCGCTTAAGTTTCCGGAGTCCCATGTCCCGTGTACCGTTTTTGCAGCGGTAAAGTAGAAGGTGGTGCCACCGTAGATCGTTACGGTTCCTCCGCTCTGCTCCCCGCCGTTTGTATCATGATAGGTCACGCCGGCAGGAAGGTCCAGGGTGATATAATTTCTATGATCCCCGTTTAAGGTGATATTGGCAGTTCGCTGCACATCACCCTCTAAGTATGCCTTTTCCTGGGTTGAGGAAAGGCTGATCGCTGCGCTTGGAGGCGCTTCCTGGCTGTAAAGGAACTGGATATATTCCCGGATCCCGTATTTCTGGATCCCGCTTTCATAGCATCCGTGGAATCCGACCTCTTCTCCTGCGTATGCCACGCTGGCGGCCAGATGGGTCATGATATATTTCATCTGGTCATCATAGCCGCTTAAATAATCCCCAGTCAAGTCTCCCGGCCCGCCATATCCATAGTACAGGACTTTCTGCAGATTCAAATTGCTTTCATAGATCTCCGCCACATAGTCTGCAGACGGCGGGGAATTTAAGTTGGATTCAATACAGTATGCCAGCCGGTCATTGACATAGAAATAGCAGGTGCTGTAATGCCCCAGGTCACTGGGATACCAGATCCGCTCCCCCTGTACCAGGTTTGCGCTTTCCCTTGTCAATGCAAGGGCGGATGGCACAACGGAAAGATATAAGGCATCCTCTTCCGTCACACCTTCAAGCTCAATCTCCGCCCCGGCAGGGTCAGGATCCTCCTCTTCGGATGAAGCATCCTTTTCCTTCTGCTGGGACGAAGGAGTCGTGCTCTCTTTTTCACTGCTAACCGTGATCGTCCGGACCACTTCATAGGTTTCACCCGTGACTTTTTCTACCCGGTAAATACAGTCATAACTTCCCGCCCGGTCTGCGTCAAAGGCTTTTCCATCCTCATCAGCAGAAGCAACATAGGAAACTTTGTCCCCTTCCTCTGTATGGATCCCGGTAAAATCACTGGCAATATCAAAGTCTTCCCCTTTTTCTATGGTCAGATCCTCCGCTTCCGCCTTCTGGGTCTCTTCCTGTTTTGCAGACGCAGCAAATACAGGTTCCGTCTGCACGCTAAAAAGGGCGGAACACCCAAGCATCACTGCCAGAAGTCCTGCGGTCAGCCTTGTTTTCCACTTCTTCTTCAAATATACGTCTCTCCTTTCGTTCCAAATCTTCATTCATCCCTGTAAAATGGGCGGCCTTGCCGGGCAGGGGATTTCTTCTTTCTAAGGCCGCCTTTTTTTCAAAACTTTTCCCTGCCGCTTTATGCATCCGGTCTGTCGCGGATCATGAAAACACCTCCCTTCTCATGGCTTTTAAGCCATGCAAAAAGGGAACTTAAACAATTAAGTTCCCCTTTTGCATAACCTAAAAATATCTTTTCTGCGGATACAGCCTCCGCTTATACGCTCTTATCTTTCTTCCTTAGATCCCTGGTCTCCCAGTCATCAATTCCTTTCTCATGTTCATCCCAAAGGCCGTCATCTCCTACATCCCAGAGTTTTCGCTCGCAGGTAAGCCCCAGTTCCCGGCAGACCCGGTAAGCCGCATTACAGCCTTTTCGGATGGTATCCCGCTTTAACCGTTTCTTCGGGCACTCAAAATCCGGATTCCCATGCTCCTCTTGATATTCGCATTCGCTGCAGGTTTCATCATAATCTTCCTGGCAGGTGAGACGGAGCATCTTGTCCATATCATACATTTCTTCCACATGCCTTACGCCCCGCTCTTTCGCAGCTTTCAGCACTTCAGATAGGTCCCTCCAGTTGCCGATCCCTGGATTCCCCAAGAAACATACGCCCAGAAGCTGGGAAGCAATCTCCGCTTTTAAGATCCCTTCGGTCAGGCAGATCCTCTCTCCTTTTGGCTCGCCGGACACGCCCACCAGGCTGGTTATGGAAGTCCCTTTCTCCATGCCGCTGCTTGACAGCCAGACATATTTATTCTTCTTTTTCGGATGATCCAGCCGGATCTGAAATCCACGTAAGTAACCGTCGATATCGTACACAGGGCAGAGATAGCCCCGGTTTCCCTCATGGAAATTAATGTCCCATTCTCCATCCCAGTTTTTAAAGAATCCTGGCACTCCTTCTAATTTACAGCCTTCTTTGAGCAGCTTCCTTGCGATCGTCAGGCTTTCTTCCACTGAAATGCTCCGGTAGCCTTTTTTAACCATCCGCTGAATGATCTCCTCACTGACGCCCCGGCGTACCAGGTCTTTCTTATGGACCTCCTCCAGGGTAAGGTACTTTAACATCGCCCGGTAAGTCTCATCCACCTGCTCTTTATCCAAAGGTTCTGCCATCTTCTTTTTCTGGCTGCTGGCTCTTTTCTTTACTTTCTGGGACTCCTGCTGCATCGCCCTGCGGGATCGCATCTTTCCATTCCCCTGCCGCTGTTTTTTTCGATAAATCTCACGGTAGGCTCTTTTATAGCGGTCCTTTCCCTTCATATGTTTCAGTTCCGCATAGAGGGTCACCATGTTATAGCCGCTGCCGCAGTCATAACAATGAAAGACATTTTTTATTTCCCCGTCACGGCAGACACAGATACTTGCCTTTCCTCTGGCGTCCCCGCAAAAGGGGCAGACCACGTTTGCTTCATTGTCCGGATCTTTCACCCGGTATCCTCTCTGGCAGTCTTCCAGTCTTTCAATTCCCAGGTAAGCAGCAACATCCAGGATCGTAAAAGGCGCTGTATAGTCTTCCTTCTGTTTCGTTTTTTTCATCTTCTGCCACGTTCCTTCCTAAGGAGAGATCCACGTAACGGGAAGGAAGAAGGGAGCAGCTCCCTTCTCCTTTCTCCCGTAAGATCATGCTGCTTTCTGTTCCAGATCCTCCATGATCAGCTTTGCTGCATCACGTACCCGGAAATCAGAACCCATATACTCTGTGGCAAACCAGGCAATCTGTTTGCGCCCGGCTTCCACTTTCAGCATCTCCGCAAAAGTCTTCCCTTCAAAAAGTGCGTAAGGGCAGATGGTCTGCAGCGCATCTTCCATAGTCAGCTCCTTTTCTTCTTCATCCCGGATCTCCATCTCCAGTTCCTTAAAGAAGTCCTCCTCATCTGCTTCCTCAAAAGGAATTTCCTCTGCTTGTTCAAACCCATCCGTCTCTTCCTCTTCTTCAGCTTTGCCGGTTTCCTTTATGCTTTCAGGGGGTGTTCCCACGTCCCCGGACGCTTTTTCTTCCGGTCCGGCCGTTTCTGCTGTATTTCCTTCGGGTGTTTCCGAAGCAGCCTTATCCGCTTGTCCCCCTTCCGGATCACCGTCTGGGGAATCCTGATCCGTTTCTTTTGCCTCTTCCGTCTTTGTCTGTGCAAAATCCAGAAGGCTCATCTGTTCCGCCTCATCGCTGCTTTTCTTCTTATTTTTCCGGCTTCTTCTTTCTCTTCTATGAGAAGGTGCCGCAGGTTTCCTTTCCTCCCTGCTTTCTTCCTGGGATCCGGCAGATGCCTGCTCTGTAGCTCTCTCCGGTTCTTCGTCTGCGTCCGTTTTCTCAGGACTGTGTTCCTCTTTTTCTCCACAATTCTCTGCCGTTGCCTGCTGCTCTTCTCTCTCCTCTTTGGATTCCTGATGTGGTTCCTCTGACAGCTCGTGGCTTTCCTCTGCCGGCAATGTTCCTGCTTTCTCTGAAGGATCTGATTTTTCTTCTGGCTGCTGCTTGCTTCCAGCCATTTTGCCTTCCTGTTCTTCCAGATGTTCCGATACAGGTTCTGCCTCTGTATTTCCACTTTCGCTTTCCTGTGGTTTTAGAAGTTCCGCTGATTCCCCGGCAGCTCCTTCCTGCTTTGCATCTGCAGGGCCGTCAAAATGTGGATCCACTGCTTTCCCGCCTGTAGGAACTGCTTCTTCCCTGCTTCCAAACTTTCCCTGAACGACCTTTGCGTTTGAAGGCATTGGGGTCACCGGTCCATTTCCGGTCACAGGACCGGACGTATGCGCCTCTTCAGATTTCTCTTCTGCTATCCGGCCGGTCCCCGTATCCTTTGCTCCCGTTTCCAAGCCGCCTGCCTTATCCGGGGCCTTTGCTTCATTCTCCACTGGCTCTGCTGTTTCAGGCTTCACCGGATCTGCCGCTTCAGGCTCCAACGGATCTGTCTTAAGTTTCCCCCCGCTTTCAAAGAGCTTCGCCGGGTCCGGTTCTATCGTGACTATCCTGCTTGCTGCGCCGTCCCTGCTGTCCGGCAATTCAGACCTTTTCTCAGCCTTCCTGTCAGAAGCCAGCCGTCCATATAAGGGGCTTTTCCCCACAATGTCTGAGGGGGCCTTTCCGGGAGCTGCTTCCTGTCTTCTTTCCCTGGAATCCCGGTCCATTTTTGTCTGCCTGGGTACTTCCGGGCGCTTCGCTGACTTGTCTGCCGGCTTGCCCTTCATATCCGGGTCTTCGGATACCTGCTTGATCTGGAATTTATACAGCAGGAAGTGTTTCAGCCCGTAAGTCCACGCAGCTCCCTGCGCCTTTGCAGGGGAATCCTCATGGTCGCCTACCAGATGGATATGTACCGGTTCCCGCTCTGCCGGCTGGTCTGCATTGACCAGGCAGAAATAGAGTTCCGAGGTATAAATCCATCTTCCGTCTTTAAATTCTGTTTTGGTATCCTTCTCTTCCATCTCCTGGATGCAGATATGGTACTTGGCAAACGCCGGATTGATGATCTCATAGATGTCATCGATCTTTACGAAATCATAATCCACTTCATCGGAATAATGCTTCTTGATCAGCTTCGGCAGTTTCTTCGAAATCTTGATCAGTTTCTGCTGAAGGTTCAGCATATGTCTTTTTTTCATCCTGTGTGTCCTCCTATAAATATACTTGCGAGATGTGGTCTTCTAAATACTTTCCACTCCGCTCTCCAAACGGGATATGAAATCTATAGATCTGCTCAAAAGGGATCCGGTTCTCTTTCAGCCCGGATTCAAATAAATCCCCGATCGGCACATCATTATCCTTGTCATGGAACGCATGGAGCGCACCTATAGCAATCTGTTCTGCTTGTCCTGCAGGGTCGCAGAGCAGATAAAGGACTGGTTCTACCCCATAAGAGTCTGCTTCCTCCTGCCCATAGGTTTCATCCAGATCCAGCAGGAAAAGACGATAGCCTCCCGGCCCGTCTTTTTCACGCTTCTGCCTCGTTTTCCAAAATGCAAGCCACTGCCCGATCTTTCTTCGTATACTCCCTCTTTCCATGATCTTCCTTCGCTTCATCCAGCTCCCCCTTCCTATGCGGCATTGGATATTCCTGCGCTTTCGGCCGTATAGATCCACCGGTCCCGAACGCCCAGCCTCCGGATCTGTGTGATATCCCATGCCTTATTGCTTCCGTACTTTTGAAGCAGGGTCCTTCTCTCCTGGCTGGACACTGCAGAAATCGGATAAATGCCAAGACAGTTCCGAAGTATTTCCGGTTCCATATGGAAGGCATCATAAAGCTCGTTTCCGTCCCCTGCGATTACAACCACTTCATGGTCAATCCCTTTCAGCGATTCACGGAGGCGCTTGATCAAAGCGATGCGGTCCTGCCTTTGAAGCAGATACCGTGTCCGTTCCTGCTCCACGGCTTCCCTGAGGATCTGCCGGATCCGGTACTGTTCTTTGATTCTTTTGCATGCCTTCCGTCCATATCGGAAGATGAAGATGTCCGGATTCTTCAGATAGGAAAGATAGGTCCGGTAATCAAAGGAATCCATCTCCCCGTCAAAGGTAAACTGCTCTGTTTCCTCCAGGAACACTTCCGAGCTTTTCTCTCCTACGGCCTGTATCTGCGCTTCTTTTTGGATCCAGTCTCTGTACCTGCATAGAATGGAAGCCTTCTTCCACAGAGGGAGCCCTTTCTCCTTCCAGCCTTCCTCTTCATAAAGCAGTTTTAAGGCATATTTCTGGATCGCCTGTTCTGCCTGCCTCTTGCATATTTGCTGAAACCGGAATTTCTGGTTCTCCGGGATCCGTAAAAAACTCCGAAGCTGGTAAGATACATCCGTCAGTTCCCATGTGTCCCTGTTAAAGATCGCCAAAAACTGAAGGTCACGGCATACATACCGTTCTTTTCGGGCTGTCTGCCCGTAAACAAAAACAAAGGGGTAATGGGAGACCTTGATAAACTCCCATCCCAGCTCCGTAAGCGTCTGGTCCTTTCTCCGATTCCTCAGCCACCCGAACATCCGGCGTCCCTGTGCGGTTCTTTTCGCCCATCCGGGTTTTCTTTTTTTCTTTCTTTTCATCCTTTTTCTCCTTTCAAACAAACGGCAGGCAGTAATCTGCCGCCCAATATCTGAGATTCTCCAGTTCCAGTGTTTTTTCCGGAGTAATCCAGATCCATTCTAAAAAGAATTCTGTCAAATGCTGCTGTTTTTCCCGTTTTGCGGTCTTTAACTGCATCCAGAACCCTTCCATAAAAGCATCCTTCTCACTGTGGGAGATCCGACCCAGCAGCTTCCTTATAGTTTCTTCCGCTGTATTTTCTGACCGTTTGGAAATCCTAAAAAGCAGCGGCCGGCATTTTGGCAGATTAGGAAATGGTCCCACTGCTATCTTTGCCACCTGCACTGCCCACAGTTCCTCTTCTTTCCATTCCGGAATTGTCGATAAGTACTGCAGCCAGCGAAGGAGCAGATAGTTCATATTGCGGGAAAAGGCCTGGTTCTTTCTGCCCCTGCGGATCTTTTCAAATAACTTCTGCGTTTTACGGATACTTCCTTCTTTCTTTTCCTGCATATAGTCTTCTGACATGGAAAGCAGTAATTTTGCATACTGGATCCCCTCTGATTTCGGATTGCGAAAGCCTCTCATCTTCTGTCCAACTCCTTTCTTCTAAATGTGTCCTTCCAAATATTGGCTCTATTCTTCTCCATGATCAGATAAACGGAAGGCACACGGGAAGCTCACAGATCCAGGAAAGGTCTTTCCGGCTTCTGCAGTCTTTTTTCAGCCAGCACATTCCCATCCGGGTAAAATTCTGCTGCAGGGTACGGTGTTCCATCATAAGGGCATTTAAAAATGTCCCATACTGCCCTTCTGCGTCTGCCCGAAGATAACTTGCCAGAGCGTTCGCTACATCTCGTGGCGAATCTGTATTTAAGCTCCGCTCTGTTTCCTGATCCTGACCCGTCTTTGTCAGGGCAAGCTCTGGAAGCTGTACCGGACGGTCATAGATTTTTTTTGCCAGCTGTACCGCCGCCTCATTTCTTGCGTCATAGTATTCCATCTTGCTTAAGATCTCCATCCATGCGAGGATGAGGTAAGTAAACGCTGTCTTTATGTCTTTCCTTTTTTTCGCCATTTCCTCTGCCAATGCGTTTCCTCTGTCCAGGCACATATTGTTTAAATAGATGCCGGCAACCAGTTGCTCCATATCTCTGCCATTTTTAAGATTCATACGCTTTCTCCTTTCTTATAAATCCCCTGTTTAGTACTGGACCTCGCCGGGAATATCATAATCCTGCCATTTGACATTCTGGCACTTTGCCACTTTCTCTTCTAGTTCCACAAGGCTCCTGCCGCTTGCCCCCTGGCTCTGTGTCTGAAACAGCACTTCACTGATCCCGCAGTATACTTCATAGGCACTGCACGGTTCATCCCCAAAGGTGGCTTTGAAGCGTTCTACCATTTCTGCCGTTACCTTTTTTCCAAATTTCGCTTTATTCATAACACCGATCATGGTATTGGCTGGATGTTCAATGGGAATCTTCACCAGTTTCTCCACCGTCTTCTTGATCACCGTCTTATAGCACTCAAACGTGGACAGAAGATTTGTGCTAAATTCTTTCATCTGTGTACTGTTGTCATGCTTTAACCGCATATCCGTTCCCAATGCGATCCCATGTGTGCCTTCCTGCAGGCTGTAAAAGATGTTGGCTCCGGAAGCTGCCACATCGGAAGAGCAGATCCGGATGGTGGCGCTTAGTTTCCCTCGCACCTGTCTCCCATATTTTTCTAAGATCTCCGCATAAACTTCTTCCAGGCGTTTATCCGTCACCTGCCATACAGCCGTCACCATAGACTGATCCGCATACCCTTTCTGGAACTGGGTCTTTTCATATTCTCCATGGATATAGACAGACGCCTGCATAAAAAGTTCTGACAGGGGAAAGATCTGGTATCCGTTTTTTTCTGCGGAATGGACCGCACGTACCTTTCCTTCTGATAGACGGATCAGGGCTTTTCCTTTTGCTACCTTGAGGCACTCATTGAGGATTTCGGAAAACACGGAGGTTGACACTTTCCCAAGTGCATTGCCGCCAATCCTTGCCCTGCCCTCTAGGGTGCTGATCGCGGTCTTTCCCATCTGGTACGCTTCCTGCCGGTCTATTTTTAACAGAAGGCCTGAAGAATTCTGTGTATCCCGGAAAATCCTGGCGCAATCTTCCTCCTCTTTGGACTTTGGCCCATCGACCAGGCGGCCGGTAGCATATACCCGCATCTTTTTAGTTGGTACCGTGATCCATTGCGCTCTTTTTTCGATCTCTGCTAAATATTCGTGCAGTTCTACTTCTTTCCCAAATTCTTTTGAAAAGCTGTCCGCATAATACTGTCCCGAAGGCGTTGGATCTAGGGTTAAGCAGATCCGGAAACCGTCTGCCTGTTCCACAAAATGGTATCCCTCTTCCTTCATCCGGTAAATTTCCTCTTCATCAGGCAGGCTGCCTTGCCATAGGATACTTGCCAGCATACTGTTTCCTCCTTTCTATCCCTCCCGGGACCAGTCCGTTCTCTGTTCCCAGGTACAGCCGGAAATTCTCCCTGCAGACAAAAGCATTCTGTAGATAACAGTCGTATGCCTCTCCTGGCTTCCAGAGGACCGTCTGCTTTTTCACTCTTTTGTAAAAAGGGAACAGGACCCTTACATCCTCTTCCTCGCATTTCCCTGCCAAGAGGAAATGCATATCTTCTAAACAGATTTCCACAGGTACTTTTTGGCCTTTCTGCAGTTCAAAAAGCTGGGTCCTGATCCAATGTTCCAAAAAGGCACCCACTTTCCATCCTGTCAGGCCGCAGAAGAGTTCTTCAAATTCTGCCTTCTGGCTGCTCTGACTGTACCCCTGCAAAAGATCCGCCGCCATCTGGCAAAGCTCGGGATCCCGCCGGGTAGCCTTTTTTAAGACTGACTGCAGACTGCATAGGATTTTTTCCTGTTTCAGCCGCTTTTCCAAAAAGCTGGCTGTTCCGATCATTGCCGCATTATTTTCTGACTGCATTCTTACTCCTTCCTGCATCGCTGTGTCCTTTCTGCTCTTCCGCATACTTTGGCAGAAGGGGCAGTTTCTTCTTTGTTCCACCATTCCTCCTTTTCTGGCACAAAAAAAGACACAAAAAAGAGTCTTCCTTCTTTTCTGTGTCTTTCTATTGGTTTCCATTCCAAACAATTTTTAAAGTTCTCTTCCGGTTATCCCCGGAACAAAAGTGACTTAGGAAAATATCTGTTTCATTTTCCTATAAAATAAAAGTCATTTTAAGATTAGCACAACATATGGTATGTGTCAATTATGCTTCTTGTATATTTTGTATTTATTCAAGCAGCAGGAAAGAGATTCCTGCTGGAAATCTCCGCTTGGGCGGCACCTGTTTTATGCCGCCCGCTCCACTCACTCGGCTTCCTGCCCCTCCGGTGCTTCCACCGGGACAACCTGTTTGGCTAAGCTTCTGCCCTTTTCATCTTCTGCAACAGAAAATGTCACGGCATTCCCGCCGCGCAGGGTTTTAAAGCCCTGTGACTGGATCTCTGAAAAATGCACAAAGTAGTCGATTCCATCCTCATCCGTGATAAAACCATACCCTCTTCTTGCGCTGAACCATTTTACGGTTCCTTTCTTTGTGTTGTTGTCTGCCATAATTCATCTCTCCTTTTCTATATTTATTTCGTGTATGGCAACACGATGGGAAGGGTACGGATTTGAACCGCACCTTTCTCAGCCTTCTTCCCTGTCAACTTCTTCTGCCCCATAAAAGGAATTCACATTCAGCATTGCGTCAAGTCCCCGGATCCCCGATGCGAGGCAGCGATCCTGGTCGAAATAAAACCGATACCGTTTTCCCATCCGCAAAGGATTTCCTTTCGCTAAGACAAGTTCTTTTGTCTCCCCCTCATCGGTCTTTACAAATATTCTGCAGGTCCTGCCGACCCCATGCTTTCCTTTGATCTGGGATATGCAGCCTTCGATTACTTCATACTTCTTTTGCTTTGCGATCCGATAAAGCCTGACGGCCTGATAGAGATTGATCCCGCAAAGCACCCAGGAGAATAGGATAAAGTTTCCTTCTCCCAAAAGAAATCCCGCATAAGTTCCTACTCCCCCAAGAAAAAAGGACAGGGCTGATAGTTTCAGCATCCTGTCCCGGAAAACAAAAGGAACGTTTTCCATTTCTGCAGCAAATCGGTCTGTCGCCTTTAGCAGGCGGTCAGCCTTTATTCTCTCCAGTAACCTTTTTAATTTTTTCATCCTGATACCTCTTTTTCCTGTACTGCTAAAATACCGATCAGCCCTTCCCTGTGCAGCCGTCCAAGCGTAGAAAGAAAGGTTTCTCTGTCAAACGTTTCAAATTCTTCCCTGTATTTCGCAAATCTAGGGGGCATCCCCTCCCAGGAGCCCCCGACGGCCTCCAGATATTTGGGAACTTCACCAAAAATCCCAAGCATCTTAATCAGCGTGCGTTCCCGCCGCTCCCATCGTTTCTGCCAGGTTTTGTCGTGGGCAGCTACGTTTCCCACTTCCCCAAAGGCTTTCCGGAACAAAGCAGGCCCCGGCAGGCCTCCGGCAAGATCGGTAGGTGTTACCACAGATTGCTGTAAGATCTTTCTCTGTGCATCCATAGGGTCTTCTGCCGGTATTTTTATGACCAGCCTCCGGTTTGTCAGCCTTCTCAGGCAATAGGCAGCTTCCTCCTCTCCAATCTTTTCCATCCGGTCATGTAAGCACCTGGCATATATTTCAGGGTAAATTTCATCTTTTTTAAGGAATCTCCCCTGCAGGATTGTCCAGAGCAGCGTCTCAGCCCGAAATAGGGAAAACCGTTCTCCCTGTAACACAACGCTGAAGCTGCCAGGTTCCCGTTTGATCCCAATTGCTGTATAAAACTCTTCCATTTCCTTCTCCTTTACAAAAGGAGCAGAAAGGCTTTCGGGATTCCATACAGGCAGACGGCTGCCAGGAATACCTTCCAGCCATTTCTCCTCTTTTTCCGGAACCAGGCGCTCTGCTTCCTTGTCCCGAAAATACGGACACGGCCCGGAACCTCCCAGCGGAGTTTCCGGTAAATCTTCTGGAACTCTTCCCGCTTATACCCAAAAGAACGGACCTGAAAGATCCGTGTCTCTTTTTCCGTATCATCAAAAAGGATAAAGCTCTTCCGGTCCTGATCCCTCATCCTTCGGATCACCACATAGAATTCCGCCTCTCCGCTTTTACTGCCTTCCACAATCTTTTCTATCTCATCAAAGAAGATCCTGCAGGCTTCATAATGTTCCTTTTTCTGAGGCTGGCGGACTACCAGGCAGTCGCTTTCCAGCTCCATGTAGCAATCCTTGGTCTGCATGATCCGGTCGTTCGCTTCGATTGCTTCCCGGAACAGGCAAATTGCCGTCCCGGAAAGCAGGACCACAAGATAAAGAGGTTCCCAGGAAATTCCTATGCAGGCCAGCAGCACAGTGCATATACAGGCCCCTCCTATACAGATCCCTGCCCGTATAAGGCATGTTTCCTTGTAATCCATCAGCTTATACATATCACGTTCTGTTGCCCTTAGTATCATGGCTTCCTTCCTTTCTGCTCTTTGTCATCCTCCTGCCCTTTTTTTCGAGCCCCCTGCGCTCTTCTATGTATGCTTCACAGCAACGGATTGTTTCTTTACAGTGGTAATAGCTGAACTTTGCGATATGGGTATCCTTCTCAGGGATCCCCAGTTTGCCGCCCAGCCAGCGGTAAGCATCCTGCTGCGGCAGATAATCGTTTTGCCAAAGGCTCCGCAGCGCCCGGTGGGCCTGGATGCGCAAGTTTCTCAGTTCTCCGTCAGCCAGGCTCCCAAGCGGCCTTAAATTCTTTTTATTCGCTGCTACATAAGCATTACAAGCCGGATATGCACTGCACACATAAACCATCTGGTCCGGATCGAAGATTCTCCGGTTTTCTCCAATCACATAAGTAATGGGCCGAAGGACCGCTCTTCTTCCGCAATAAGGGCAGAAAACTTCCGTCTGTTTTTTCCTTTTCTTCATGCGGACATTCCCCCTTTCCTCTATGTATGGTGCATGATATAAAAAATGGGCATTGTATTTCAAGGCAATTTTCTAAAATTTTTATAAACTTTACTCATGGCGCTTGATCATCCTGGTAATGATCCCTTCGGCCACTTCGGATGTTTCATTGATCCGGGTAACGACAAATCCGATCCGGTCCCATTTTCCCGGCAGGTTTGTCATGTTGCACTCGTGGGCAATCGCATTGACGCCAAGATCCAGGCGGATAAAGTAAGTCCCCTTATAGACGTCGGTAATGATACCGGAATATTTCCCCTGCCGGTGGCATTTTTTCAGGTTATCTTTATTGGTGTTCTCTGTTGCCCCTTTTGCGTCTGCCATAACCGTTACATTCTCCACATCCGGAGCCTCTACTTTATTGACGCAGACTAAGACCAGGTCTCCTACCTGGAATTTTTCCGTTGCATCCGGCATCCACTCCCATGCCATATCTCTTGCCCGGACAGAACACTCCACGCCGAAAACTTCCAGCCGGACCGCTTTCGGTGCAACAGCAATGACTCTTGCCTCCACGATCCTTCCAGGATAGATCATGGGCTGCTCTTCCTCATTATCGGTAAAATAGAAGATCTGGCGTTTCCGAAGCATTGCGTCCTTTCGGGATGCCACCACGCTCCTGGAAGCCTCATCCAGATCTTTGATGATAAAATCAATGTCAGCGCCCAGCATGTTATTGGCGATCCTGACCTGCCGGTTTAAGGTATCCGCATTCTCCCGGCCATCTCCCTTTAAATTGATCATCATTTCCGACATGGGGATAATGATCCGGTATCCATTAAAATAGGTCACGGCCACTGTCCACCCGCTTTCCAGTTTTTCGATACCGCTTAATGGGCCGGTCAAGACTTTCCGTGTTCTCTGGGCATTTAGGATCTGATGCCATCTTGCCTCCTCTTTTTCCTGGCTGCTTTCCACACTGGAATCCACTTCGATGGTAAGGACGGATCCTGGCATGACTGCCCTGGGCATTTCTTTTTCTTCAGTTTTCATTACTTCTGCCATAATAATCTCCTTTCAAAAAAGGCACAAAAAAACAGCCCTTCTGGCTGTTTTCCTGCGCCTGCATTTCTATACTCCATATGAAATTGTAAGCTTCGATCCGGCAGCTTGTACTGCTGTCATCTACTCTTTGGTTTCTTTTTCCGCAGGAAGCCGTTTTAATCCTTCCTCCCAGCGGATTCTTGAAAAATACCAGATCCTGCCCTGGATCTTTCGGCAGATATGGTTCTGTTTCAGATATTCCGGACTGCTTTGTTCCGGGTTATCTTTATCCCAGCCCGTCTTCTCATAAAACTCTCCCAGATTCTTATAGATCTCAATACAGGATTCTGCTAATTCTATCTTTTCGGATTCCTTCTCTCCGATCGCTATGCCAAATTCCTGCAAAAGCAGCTTTCGGAAAGTATGCCTGGTTAGTGTATTATTTCGGATGTCCATATTGCATACAACCTCCTGTTCTTTATCCAAACAGATCCTCGACCTTGAATACGGAAGCCGGCTCCCCTGATTTCTTCACCGGTTTCTTTTTCGGAAGTTCTTCCTCCAGAGTCAGGATTTCTTCTTCCTGCTTCTCCGCTTCCGCCTGGGCCCGCATGATACGCTCCTGTTCTGGTTCCACTTCTTCCAGAGGAGGATTCTCTTTCTCCATTTTCTGATACCACTGTGGGATAAAATCTTCTGTTTTTTCCAGCTTCAGGTATTTCGAATCTGGATGTTCCGTGTAATCCATCTTTTTGAGCTTGAGTATCTTTTGACCACGGATGATCAAAAGCATTTCATCTAAAGGGAACCGCAGGACTTCATCCGGCAAAAGCAGCATCCGCTTTCCTACAGAGGATGTCTCTGAATACTCCGGTACATAATCCGTCATCCGTATAGTATAATAACTTTTCCTGCAGGATGCAACCGAAACTGTTGCTTCCCCGGAACGGGAGCTATAGTAGGTAGCCGTTGTCATATCGTTACAGCCTAAGAACAGGGACATATCACAGCCGCCGATGATTTCTTCCCACTGGCCTTCCGGATAACGGTTCATCATCTGTGGGATATTTTGAAAGATAATGCTCATCCCGATCCCCCTGCTTCTGGCTGTCGCAAGTTTTTTCTTAAAGTCAGGGATCACACCAATATTGGGAAATTCATCCAATATAAAGCTCATCCCCACTGGGAGTTTCCGTTCCTCAGTACGGTCTGCAAACCGTACCAGCTTAATACAAAGAAAAGAGGTAAACAACGTTGCCAGCACATCAAAGGTAGAATCCTGATCGGAAGTAATACAAAAATAAGCGCATTTTTGTTTCCCGGGAAGTGTCAGGTCGATATCCTGATTGCTTGTGATCTGCTGGACCAGTTTATTCTGCATGATCTGCAGCCGCGTTCCAAGTCCTAAAACTGCATTCCCCTTTACCTTTTCGGCTTTACTGAACAACTGATACGGCCCTCTGGCCGGATGGTTGGTAGGAAGCCTTTCAAAAATACTGTCCAGCATTTCAACAGATTTATTTAGCAGCAGCTTGTACGCTTCCGGGAATGTCTTTTTTCCCTCCGGATATTCCTCATATACATACAGGCATAACGCTTTTAGAAGATCCATTTCCACATTATCATAAAAATGGTCAAATTTGTCTGTCGTATTCCGGATCACTACATCCACAAAAACATCGATCATGCTTCCATCGTCGATTTCTGCAAGGCAGTCCCACGCATTGCTGTGGGAAAGTTCGATCAGGTTGAATTGTTTTACAACATAGCCCTGCTCTTTAAAGTAAGACGCCAGATCTTCATAGAGTTCGCTTTTTGGATCTGAAATGAACATTGATTCACCACGCCTTACGCACTGGAGAGCCATATTTCGTGCGAAGGCTCTGGATTTCATACTTCCCTGGCTGCCACACACGGCGAGGTTCCTATTGAGTCTGGATTCTACCGGAAGGCTTACATATTCCCCTGTTTCCAGATCCTTCCCGAAAACAATCCCTTTCACTTCATCCAGTTTCTTATCAAGATTCAGGATTTCTTTTTCCTCATCATGTTTCATATAACCTGCAGTACCGTAAGTGCCTTTGACAGAATAATCAAAATTCCGGTCTTCATCGGTTTCTAAGACTTCCTTTCCATGTCCTCTCCAGATAATTACTGCAGCAATCAAAAGGATTGCTATAAAAGCACAGGCAGAACACTGCAGTCCTTGTATAGTTGTGATTCCCTGCCGGATACAAATCAGTGGATTGATCTCCACCTTTGCATGGATCAGGCGTTCCAATACACCGCCAAAGTAGAATGTAAGTCCTACAAGCAGGACGGCAAATAAGAGCTTTTTTATAAATCCCTTGTGATCAAGAATTTTTCCCGTTCTTTTCCTCCTCTCTTCTTTCAAGCAGCCCAGATGCCATATGGTAGTTATAAAGGCTGCTGTAATAACTGGAAATGGTATTTACCGAATTATAAAGCGCTGTGATATACAGCGAACGGATATTTGTTACCTTGGCTGTATTCTTCTCCATACAGCTAAGCACAAACTGGATATGCTCCATGTTCAGCTTTCCAAATTGCGCCTTTACGATTTCGGCCGGCTTCTCTTCCCTGTTCACGCGGATGGTATCTGCAGAGCTTGTCATCACATCCAACAGGATCCCTAAAATCTCATCAATCTTGTTATCAAAAGGATAATCGTGTTTTAATACGTCGTAGGAGATCTGCGTCTTAATCTGTTCCTCCATCTTCGCATAAGAATCTGAAGAAGGAATCTTTGAGAAATCTCTCTTTGTATTCTCTGTATTTGTCTCTCCTATTTGCGCGTATCCTCCCTCCCAAAACGGTGAAGCGTTCTGACTGATTTCAGTAGTACCTGCCACTGATTTCAGGGAGGGGTGTCCCCGATTTGAGGGATACCCTCTGTTTTCCCCATCCGGATAAGTAAGATGTTCTAATACTTTTACATTCAGATCCAGGAACAACACATTGGGAATCTGTTGCCCGCCCAGCCGCAAGGTTCGAAAAATCCGTTTCACTACACCCAGCTTTTCCAGTTCTACTACCGCATTGGTCGCATCTCTTTTCGTAATACCAAACTGATCTGCAATCTGCTGGTAACTGCGCTGCAGGATATCCGAGTGGAATTTTTTCCTTAATCCGATCAGTTCACCTGTCAACTCATCACGGATCTCTACGGGGCGATACCAATACACAATATCCGCCAGGATAATAATTGCATTCAGATTCGGTTTCCCTGTTGCTTTCCGGATTGTCTTAAACCAGGTTACAGGAATGATATTACCTGAAATATGAAGCCTGCTCATTTGATCCACGGTCAGGCTTCCGGTATGAAATTGGCTCTGCATGGCTTACGCCACCTCCTGTAGTGCGTTCCCGAAGGATATGCATCTACGAACTCTGCATGTCCAGATACTGTTTTACTTTCTGGCAAACAAGGACCATCATCTCCACCTCCTCTCCAAAATATTTTTTTAGGGTCTCTGCTTGATAGTCCAGACAGACCACAACCCCATTCCCTTTCCTCTCCAGTTCCATTTTTACCTGTATTAAATGCTTAAGTTCCATTTCATAGCAGAAGTAGACTCTCTGCTGATTCTGGTACCCGGCATGAACGGAAAACTCTCGTTCTTCAACACAATCTAACATCGTATATAAAAATTTTTTGAAGAGTTTCGAAGTCTTCCCATCCACGATTAAGTCTGTCTGTATGACAGATGCCGCAGCTAAGCACGGTACATAATAGTAATGGTCATATGTTTCGTCTACTTGAAACAACTGGTTCTTAACTCCACCCGTGCTTCTTAGGATCTGGAGCAGGAACTCCATAGAATTTCCCAAAAAGATCGCATCGCTTCCCCATGACAGGTTATGCCGAAGTGCTTTTCCTTCCACCCATGCACGCATCGCATACTCTGTTTTTTTCGCCCACTTTAACAGATTTTCCATCGTTTGATATACCACGAAAGCGGCTCCCTTTTTTGTAAAAAGTCCGCAAGCCCTGGAACCTTTTATTTTATCTGTTCCACCTTTTAATTCCTGGCTTCCATAGTAGGTTCCCACTTGCTTGTTCTCAAAAAAACCTTCGCTGAAAATCTCAGGTTTCTCAGACGGAAAGATAAGACACCCCTGCATAAAAAAGTGCGTCCATGCAAGGCTCATCCGATGAAGGCGAAGCCTTTTTTCTTTCTCTGATTTTACATGGTTTGTCTCGCTCGCCCCAGTCAAATAGTCCCGCATGTCCGTCTCATAATGATTTAGCAGATATGTTTTCGCCCGTTTAGTTAAAATATACCCTCTGATGCCGTCTTTTGCCCTAGTGTGAATATATCCTTCTTTTCTCATCACCGTAATCAGACTGGCAGCATAGGACGGAGAGCCAATGATCATACACACCAAATATGACGGCAGCTCACCTGAAATAGCGATCATTTTTAGGAGTATATCCCGTTTTGTTTGCATCTTTTCCCGTGTAGTATGTCTGCTCATATGCGTACCCTATCCTTTTCATACTTGGGTAAATTCCGTCAAGGAATTTTTTCCACAAACCCAGTATTTTCAATATATATCCTGCTATTTTTGATATCGAAAAAGATACCATCGCAGGCTACAACAATTTCGATATGATTTGCCCCTGTTTTTCCTGTAACCAAACCGGAAAAATTTCTGCCGGGATCAAATAGATCACAGTTCTGTCCCGCTCTTCCATACGAGTCTCATGATATGTACTGGTATAGTACCCGCTGTCAGACGTCAGGAAAAAATTTGCGATTACGTCAAGGACGTGTTTTTCTTCCATATTGTCATGATCCCGTACTCTGTATAGAGGCAGGTTTTTATCATAAAGATGGAAAAAGCAAACCGTACAGTTCTTATATTCTGGAATCACCAGATTGTTCTCTGCCTGTTGCATACACCAATGTTGAAATGCAGTATAAAGAGGTCTGTATATATAATCCGTATATTCTGCTTTTCTGTGTGGAATCAGAGTCGGAAGTGAGATACAAAGGACTTCATTTTGATACTTGAGTTCTATCCCATGTATCAATACAACATCGGATTTATAACGCTCATATTTCCTTGTGTCCAATGTCATTTCCAGGACTAAACGCCTCATTTTTTCCGTCAATACTTCTGAACTTTTCGCCGCTTCCACAATCATATCGCTTAGGTTTTCATAATGGATATTTACTGTTTTCCTGGAATATGCAAGCAGCAGGTTTCTGGATTCTGCCAGCATTTGTTCTACATGCCCAGCTGCTTTTTGTCCGGCATCAAGCTGTTTTTGTAGTTTCTGTAATACCTCCTTTTCATTCCTCTCTGCGATAATACTCAACTCCTCCATCGTCTTCTGAAACTGTACAAAATCCAATTACATCAGGGATTCGAAGCTGTGAAATTTCATGTTTATCTTCCACAATCACTACATGCTGACAGCCTTCAATTCTTTTTCTTGAAAAAAGATTGTTTACTAGCTGGATTTCTTCCTCCGTAACGTACAAAATATCATAGATTTCCGCATCTCCCACAAAAATGATCCGAACCGGATATTCCTCCCGTGAAGATAAAAAGTGGCTCTCTATTTTCTTTTGCTTCATCAAAGAGATCAAAACCCAAAAGGCCATAAGCGTTCCTTTTTCTCTGAACTCATAGGCTTTCTCATGCTGGTAGACCATCTGTGTAACCTCATTAAGATAAAGAAACCGATCCTTTAACAGAGAATGCAATGCTTTCCCTACATATTTGTCCCGCCCATCTACTGCGAAGAACCCATAGAGCTGTTTCTTATATAAAACATTGTATTTTTTTACCAATTCAAGGATCTGTTTCTCAACCTGTTTTTGATTATTCATGTATTCCAAAGCATTCTCCTTTCTTTCGGATATGCGCAATCATTGCGTATTCTGTTTATCACTCGATCAGATTTGCGTATTTTTTACGCATTGATTACTCATTTTTTCATACCATGCTGCCTATGCCCCCCCTTCTCCCATATGCCCGGCCGCCATATTTCTCCAGACGTTCTTTTAATTCTTTCAAGTCTTTTCGGTCTGTCGTGATCAGGTCTTTTTCTAATTGACTAGCCTTAAACTCAACCAATAGATTATTATTATTTGTCGATATCAAAGCGTTTCCTCTCTCGAACCTTGTAATTGCCAGCATCTCTGCTTCTGAAAGATCCATCTCATTTTTTACAATTTCCGCTTCTTTATGCTCCAGGTTCAAGATGATTTTTGTTTTAGAATTGTTTAACACCCCTTTTCCATATTTCCCATTTTTAAGGGAAAAGAAGTCTTCCAGATCCTGGCTTGCACAAACTGCTGCTCCACCATATCCCCGGATGGTTTTAAATATTTCCAGGATATAATTTGCAGTCAGCTCATTATCAGCCAGCAGCGCCCAGCATTCATCAATAAAAAAGGCTTTTTCCTTTGTCCGGTCTTCTTTTACTTTCGACCACACAAAATCCAAAGCCGTAAATGTCGCAAGTCCCAGATCACTCTGCATTTCAGAAATATCAAGGACAATATATTTGTTGTCTGAGTCAATATTGGTCCGCCGGTTAAAATTAGAGGAAGAGCCATTGACTAACCGGTTTAAAATGTTCGCCATCCGTTTTGTATCTTCTTTTTCTAAAAGGATCCTGTATAGATCACCCAGTATAGGCATTTCTTTATATCTTCCTGGATGGTTTTCATCCCAGAGGCTTGCATTGTCATGCGTGATTCCTTTCTCTTTATATGTAAGAATAAAGGCTTCATCTAGAAGCTGCCGCTCCTCATGGGTAATATCCGGTATCAGGATCGTAAAGAAAATATGAAGGCTCTGGATCTTCATTGCCAGTTCGGAGCGTTGGGACGCCTCCCCGTCCAAGATGATCCTCGCACTTTGATCGCTGGGCCGGATCTCCATGATATTGATCCCATAATCCGATCCAGGTGCAATTTTCAAATAGGCTCCGCCGATATTCTGGCAGGCTCTTGCGAGTTCATGCCCCTTTTCCGGTGCAACAATAAATACCTGAATATTTTTCCGCCGCATCCTCAGAGCCATCAACTGAAGACAGAACGTTTTTCCTGCTCCGCTGGTCCCTAAAATCGTAATATTGGCGTTCTTATAAACCTCCGAATTAAAAATATCTACGATCACAAGAGAGTTATTCGCCTTGTTAACCCCCATCAGGATTCCATCACGGTCGGACATTTCGTAGCTCACAAAGGGATAGCAGGCAGCAACGCCCGAAGTTAAAATGTTCCGCCTTGCTTTCCTGTATAGATTCTGATCCAGATTTAAAACCGGCAAGGAAGATAAGAACGCTGCTTCTTCTGAAAAAATGCATCTGGCAGTTCCTATATCCTGGGAACTTAGCAGTTTTGCCATTTCCCTGGCACGCCACTCTACCTCTTTTTCTGAATGTCCTGTAATCGTAATGAGCGTTGCCATATAGTAGAGTTCTTCACTGCCGCTCAGCCCATTCTTTAAATAGAATCCTGCACGAATCGATTCCGACAGGTCGTCATAATCCGTATTGGTATCATATGTTTCCTTCAATTTTGAACGGTTCAGCCGGATTCTTCGGCCAATCCGTTCCACAGATTTTACTTTATCCTGCTTGAAGAAAAAGATGTCTACATCAATCCCCTCCCCTGCATTGATCAACAGCGAAAGCCATCCGGCAGGGACACGGATCCTATACTTATTGGAAGGAATATATAGATAGGTATGATATACGCCGTCGAACACCACATAATTACGATGTTTAAAATCAATAGCATTGGGAGCAAACAACTCCGTGACCGGCAGCCGGGAAAGGCTTTCCTTCCCGTTTTCTTTTCTATACCATTCGGAAACTTTCTGAATCCTTTCCGAAAGCGGTACGATAACACTGGTTTTCCGGTTCAAAATCTGATACAGTACTTCTACGCAAAAACGGGATTCATTTTCATGTTCCAGGACCACGTTCCCGCACATTGCAAGATATTTTTTTGCCGTCTGTACTGCTGACCGGAGGTTCAAATACACATCTTTTTCCTTCGGATTACGGTTTCCATCATAAGAATGATATTCAAAGATCAAAAAGAACCGTCTGGTAATTGCTTCTTTCGTACCAATAGAACGGATTAATTTCGCGTAATCCTCCTGCAATATCCTGCATTGTTCATCCTCCTCACGCTCAATCTCTTCCTGGATCTTCTCTAAATACTCTGCAATATCTGCTTTTTTCGAAACGATTTTAAACTGCATCCGGATTGGAGCGATTTTCAAATAGCTTAAAAAGGAAAAAACAATATTTCTCTGCTCAGAAGGTGAACGTAGCAAAAAATTTATAGGCAGAATTTCGAGCATTTTTATATATCTGCCATCCTCCGTATAAATAATCCCATTCTTGATCTTTTTAATTGGAAGATACGTTGCAGCCCAAGTCATGGGAAGAAGCTCCTGGCTATCCTCCTGGACTTTCATATGATGGCTAGATTTTTTCCTTTTATTATGTGTCTCAGTATCTACCTTTTCCATCTGCGGATTTGCTAAAGAACGCCTTAGCTTCTCTTCTTCTTTCTGAATTTCCCGCCGAACCCGGCTTTCTTCCCGTTCCTGCTCTCTTTCAGCCTTTTTCTGTTTCTGTCGATGGACCCGCTCCTCTTTTTGCATTCGCTTTTCTTCTCTTCGTGCCTCTCGCAGCCTTGCTTCCAGCTCTTTGATTTCCTGACTGATCTCCATTACCTCCCTTCCTTTTCAAGTTTCTTCTCTCGGCCTTGTGCTTTCTTCTTTCTATCCTGCGCTTTCTCTCTAATTGGTACTTTCCACTTGGCTTTTCAAGCACCCTGCGTTTTTTTAGGAAACACAGAACATGGAATAAAAATAAGGTCAGGCGCTCCCCTTGTACTCCGATTACTGCGAAAATAGTAACCGGCAGGATAAATATCACACCAGCATAAATTTTCATTTTACCGTCTATCGGCAGTTCCAGAAGAAGTTTTACTAAAAAAAGCGTTATTATTGCTGCCTCTACGGCATTTCCCGCATCAATCCTTCCTGAAAACCACTTCCCAGATTCTGCAAAGTTCGGTGGTATCGTGTAAATATCCACCTTTTCTTTTCCTGACATCTCAGGCCCCCTTTCGAATATCAAGTGTACGTTTTCTTTCTTTTCCGATAAATCCCGTACCCGGTCAGACAGATCGCAACGGTAAGCAGAAAAAAGGTGCCCATCTTCTTCAGCTCTTCTTCTGAAAGCCCTTGCCCTGCTCCATCTAATCCGCCTAAGGCAAGCTCTTCTTCATGCTCCGCCGTATCCTGTTCTTTCAGCCTGTCTTTCGCGCTCTGAGTTACCTGAAGATTTATGATTTCAAAATCAGACTCCTGGATTTCTATCTGTTCTTCTTCAACGCTGATCTGATAATAGAACTTATCATCATACGCAGTAAGTTTAAGCCTATAATTGCCCGCGCCGACAGATACATTGCTGCTATATCCATTCTCATAATCTAGTTCAAATGGATACTGGGTTCCTCCTTTCTCTTCAAGTACTCCCTCTATGATTCCTGTAAAATCTGGAAAAGTACTGCACCGTATCGCAATGATCCCTGTATTCTGATCCGTGACCGAGTAATTCTCTCCTGTTTCATTTCTTTCCTGCCAGTCTTCTGCTTTTTGAAGTACTTCTCCTTCTGTTCCAAACAGAACATACTTTCCCGAAGCATTTACGGAATCATAGGCCCATGTATCTGCCAGCATTTTTCCATCAGAATCATAGCCTTTTCCTTCCATCCACTGCGTAATCACAGGCAAGTCCAAAGGGGCTTCCTCTGCGAATGCCTTCGCAGGAGATACAGCAAAAAAGGCACAAAACAAGAGGACGATCATGACGATTTTTTTTAACCTCATTTTTTCACCTACTTTCCAATAATCCAAAACGCTCCTGCTGACAGATCCCTTCCATAGCTTTTTATCGTTTCTACGCTATATACCTTGCCAGTCCGTTCACGGCTGGCACAGTCAGCTATGGTGATGTAACCGTCGCTTGTCACTCCTGTCAAGACAATGAAGTGTCCACTGCTTCCGCCGGTTATCGTATAAGCTTCACAAATCTCTACAACCATTTTTCCTTCTTTCAGTGCCTGCACAACATCATCCATCCGGTCCTTCCCTACTCTTTCACAGGTCAATCCCCAGTGTGCCGCCGCATTTCCAATAAAAGAATGACTGGTTCCCTGTCCCGGTACATATTCCCCATTATTTTCCGCAAAGGATTTTGTCATTTCCGGAGTCACATTATTTCCGGTAAGAGTTGAAATTACAATCGCCATAGATGTAGGCCCGCATCCGGAATTTGCCACCGTACTGCTTGCATACGGCAGGCTTGCCCAGGGTTCTTCCAATTGGTTGAAATACACAACCTCCTTAACGCCATTACCGACCGTATCGTAATGGATCACATCACCGGTAACATCGATATTCCCAACATAGGAATCCTCTATGTTTCCTCCTGTTACAAAATCAGTCCAGGAAAACAAAGAAAAAAACGCATCTTTTAATGCGTCTACTCCATCCTGCATAACCTGTAAAACACGGATGACCAGTTCGAAAGTCGGCTGATCCAGGACATATTTGTATTCATATCCTGTCGCTGTGCCTGAAAGCTGGGAATTAAGCAGCAACGCCAACGTGTATTCTGCCCGTTTAACTGGAACCTCTGTCTCTTCCGAGGTAACATTTTGTCCACTTTCTTTTAGTTCTTCATAAGTTTCCTTGGATATTTCCACCCTGGCGCCTTCTGTATTTAAGTAATACACGCTCTGCTTTTGTGTCGTTTCTTCTACCCCTGTATTGGACCATGAAAAAAAACGGCTTACATGGTCCTGCACCGCCGTTTTTAGTAAAGCATAAGAATTTTCCAGGCTCTCTGTGTCCTGCTCTTGTTCATCTCTATCAAGATCCGTCACTGTCAAATACCCCATCACTTTTCGGACATGATTTTGTGTTTCTGTATAAGCAGGAACCTGATACCCCGCATTTACCACTGCCTGTGGTCCAGCATTATAGCCGGCAATAACAAGCTCCAATGCGTTAGGGAAGTCCCGAAACTGCTCAATCAATTGCGCCACATACTTTGCACCGCCCATAATGTTCTGTCTGGGGTCATAAGGATTCTCTACTCCGAGTGATGCTGCGGTTCCCGGCATTAACTGCATGATACCAATTGCTCCAGCGCCTGAAACCACATTTGGGTCAAATCCGGATTCTACTTGCCCCATTGCAAGCAATAGTGCTACCGGAACATTATAGGTATTGGCAGCTTCTTCAAAATAAGCATCATAGGGACTTGTCAGGCTTGTCTGTAGATTTGCATTCAGGCTTCCCGAATATCCCAAGAAAGATTTCTGGGTACTTTCATCCCACTGCTCTAAAAGAAAGATCCCAAGATAATACTCCAGATTGTCTTTCAATTTTGTTTCATATTCATCCACAATCTCAAGCGTATAATCTGGATAATTCGCACTCCAATCTGCCTGTATCTCCTGAAGCTTTGCATCTCTTTCCTGCGAGATAATGGAAAGGATTTCATTCCGATAGGTTTCTTCCTCCAGTATTAGCTCAATCTGGCTCCGGATGTTGCTTAATTCCTCAGACTGTGCCTGATTCGCAAAGGAGTCTGCATCCATAAATCCCAGGTAGGATAGAAGGATACCAATGAAATTGACGATAATAAAAAGGAATAAAAGGATTGCGGCAAAGACAGCCCCCAGGATCTTCCAAAATGTCTTTGTAGTCACCAAAAAGCCTACGACCGTTCCCAAAGGCCCAGCCGTTGCCGTTCCTACCGCTGCTCCGGCGGCGGTACTTCCGGCTCTTGCCGCCGAAATCACAGAATATGCCGCCTGCGCTCCCTGCGCTATATGGACTGCCCCATCTGCAGCGGAACCCTGCTGTTTATCCTCCTGCATCCAAATTCACCTCCCCGCTAAAACTCTGTCTCATCTTTTCTGCCACGGTGGAGTTCTTTTCTGGTTCTTGGCACTGTATGGAAATCATCAGGAACCGTGTCATGGATTTTATCAGCAGATGGAATACTTCCCATCTCGTGGAAATCCTGTTCCGTCAGCGGAACGCCATCATTCAATGTATCCTCCCGTTCATAACCTTTTCCTAATGAGTGGCCTTTTCCAAACTCAGGGGAAGAAATCTTTCCAGTATCAGCATGATCTTTTATATGACCTGATACTTCCATATCCAGATCGTTCATTTCAGAATACCCTGATCCAGCTGCTATGCTTTCGCCGGATATTGTACTTTCACCAATTTCATTTAATATACCTGCTTCTGACGATACATGGTCTTTAGCACCAGCCCCGGCATCATATTCTCCATCTGAAAAACTGCCGCCGGCGCTGCTAGTTGTGGTTCCTTCCAGATCCATATCCTTTTCTGCCACTCCGCCAGAATCAAGATCCATTCCCTGAATTTCCATCTCCTCTTCTTCCCGAGGATAATCCGGCACATTTGCCTCATTTTCCATTGCTTGTCCTGACCATTCCTCACTTGCTTCTCCCATAGGAATCGGCTCGTTTTCTTCCACATTTTCCGCATAAGCAGTTCCCTGCTCTGTATCGTCTTCAACCATGCCCGTAAAGGACTCTGATGGTTCTCCGTCATTTTCTACCATACCAGGGGTTCCAAACATCTCATCCTCTCCTGCACTCGGTACAGGATTGCCGTCTTCATCGCTCGGTATCGTTTGGTCTCCATTGCTTTCAAAGATTGCCGCCGTTCCAACATCGCTTTCCTCTGCCTCCGTCTGATCCATTTCTGAAGCTACACCCATTTCTTCCAAAACATCATTCTGGTTATTTACTTCATCGAATCCTGCATCTTCCAAAATCGCGTCTGTACTTTCGCCTTCTGTTTCTTGCCCCATTGACTGATTCATTTCTTCCGGTTCTACACCGCTTGGGCTCATGGGGATTGGGCCGCTCCCGCCGGACATATTGGCTTCCCCTTCTCCAGAATTGGAGGAAGACCCATTCTCTGATGAAGCATTTTCCGTTCCTCCAAAATATCCTGATGTATGAGAAAACAATCGGCTTGCTGCCATCATCAGTCCCATTGCACCAATTCCATTTGAAGGTCTTCCTAAATTAACTCCCAGAGCTGCCATATAGGAATCCAGCTTATACGCAATTTTGCAGAATCCTACTAAGCACAAGGCCGCAATAAAGAACTTTGTAAACCCTAACCCTGTTGCCATCAGATTTCCATAACCGCTCAGAAACATCTTCATACACCAGGCATTCATAATAATCAAAACAACCTGGCCGCCGAACATCTTCGCCCATGAAGCAAGAATATTGTTTGTGGCTTTGGACCCTCCTGTCGCAAACGCAAGTGGAGATGTATAAGAAAATACGCCTAAAAGGACATATCTTTCCGCTATTATAAAAAGCATTTTGAAATAATTCCAGGCTATCACAAACTGCATGATCAGCATCAGAATCGTAATACTCAATGTGCTGATCCCAAGTCCTGCCGAAATTGCATCCAGGGCATTTACAAAATCCGAAAAACTCTCTATCTCAATGTCTGTTCCTGCTACCCATTGATAGGGAGTTCCCGCGACGCTTAGGATATAATTTGCAAGAGGTCTGGCAAAGATCACAAAAAAGAGGCAGATACAGCTCCGGCAGACCAATTCTACAGGGTCTTCTGCTGTAACGCCGCCTCTACCAAACATAGTTTTAAATAACTGCCATACAAGAATTAACAAGAGGATTGCAATTCCCAGCGGCAGGATTGCATTCTCATACAAATCTTTCACCACGCCAAACAGTTCTTCAAACAGGCTCAGATCGCAAGAGACTAATTCCGTAAACATATTGGTCAACAGATCCATCATATCAACCAAAAACTGGGAACAAACCTCTCGTACTCCTTCGATTAACAGTTCTATCAACCAGCTCAACTGCCGTCATATGCCTCCTTTCTCTAACCGGGAGAGCGCCGGCTTTCTATCATTTTTGAAAACTATGATGTAAATTGCTGCTTTGGAACCAATGCTTCCATGTAATTTACGATTGCACCCAAAGCCATCAGAACTGCCCAGCAGATAATGATCCGCTTCAACCAGATCCGGGATTCATCCACAGTTCTACCAGATTTCGAAAAATTCATTAAAAACAAGCACACTGCAGAACATACTACCGCTGCAACTGTCGCAATGCTGATTACATCATTGTAGACTTTCTGCATTGCATTTTTTGCCATCGTAAAAATATCTTCAGCAAAAACAGGTTGAATCATAAATGCTGTGAGTCCTGCTACGAGAAAACAGATAAACATAAACTGGGGAATCCATGCTGTCATATTACTTAAAGATGGATTCCCCAATTGCTTTCCCGTTCCATTATGAAATTGTCGTTTCGGATTAAACAAGCACCAGCCTCCTTCCTTCTGTATTTTAAGCATGAAAAAAACAGCCCTTACGGACTGTTACTCACGCTTTATGATAAAGTTTTGTGGCTCTCCATGTATACGTCCCACATGCACAAAACTTTACACTATCATTCTATAACGTTTGAAATCGTCTGTCAATTTCATTACAGACGCAATTTTATCTCTTTTTTATCGCAATTCTATCTCTTTGAAAATTACAAAGAAAAAAAGAAAGCAGAAACACTATTTTGGGGTGTAACCGCTTCCTTTTTTTTCGATAATCAGATGTATAAATCAGAGATTAGAATCTCTTATCCACTCTTAGAAATTTTGAGATACTCCTTCTTGCCAGAAAACTTTTTTAAGTTTCTCTTCCCAGATCCCCGGGCATGTTTATTGAATTGTGATTTCTTCTGGAATAGATAAATGTGTTCATTTGTATTCTTTTCATTCGAAATCCCATGAAATTCATAACATTTTCTTCTCCATTCCAATGCGTTTTGAGACTTTGTATTACTTAAAAGCCGAAGGATTGATAACGGACACTTCTGGTCCTGAGGAAGATCTTCTTCATACTTCTCGCAGCAAAACAAATTATATGTACCGCATTCCTGAATCCCGATTTCAAAAACAGCCGCCTTCGTGTGACACTTGCCAGACAAGGTGATGGTCCGAAACGCAGCATAATAGACATCTTTATAGATACAGGATTCTATCACCTCCATTTTCGGATACCAGAATCCATTATCCTCGTGTGCTTTTTGTGTCAGCATCCGGTCGCATTCTTCTTTCACTTTCTGTTTCCATTGCTCTTTATTTTGAGGCAATTCGATTTGGAAACCAATCCAACTCATTTCGTCATCTCCTTCTGTGTAATAAATTCATAATCAGACGGGATATAAGCTGTCCTCCAACGATATCTCCCATCAGTCCAATACATACGCTTCCCATTCCTTCCCTTGCATTTCGTCAAGTAGATCCTTTGTCCCGGCTGTATCACCGTTCCTTGAAACTCCCTCTGGTTGATAAATGTTATTCTTGATCCCAGTGGCAGCCTATTTAATCTGGATTTGACTTTTAAATTCTCATGGTAATCCCAGCATTTCTTTCTCCATTCAACCGCCACTTCATTTTTTGTCTCTGTTAATAGTTTCAATATGGATACCGGGCATTTGCAATACGGGGTCGATGGTCCCATCGTCTCATCCATGTCCTTATAAGCGAAATTGTCCACTGATGAACGGTTGAACGAGGTCAAAAAGATTGCCGCCCATACCTCACAGGATCCATCCGATTTCGGCGTCTGTACTGCAGCATAATATGTACTTCCAACCATAGCAGATTTTAAAATCTTACTTCCTTTCCTTATAATTAATGATAATTCTAGATCACATTCTTCCTTCCTATCAAAAAAGAGTTTTCCATTTTTTATACCTGTTTCTACATGATAAGATACCCATCCCATAATTTCAGCTCCTTTTATCAGCAGAAAGAGGCGTACCTCTTTCTGCCTTTTCCTGGTCAAACAGATTTCATTTATGCTGCAGTCATTACTGAGGCAGCCTCTTCCTGCTGGAAATGGATATTGTAAACAAATCCTTCCGTTTCCACTACAATACGTTCCTCATCTGAGCGGATAATCCGTTTTACATTCTCTGTCCTATGCCACTTGCCGTTTCTATAGTAGTTTACCGGCCGCCCGGTAGCAATTGGGAATAATACAGAACCATATGTAAAAATCATACGCTTGATTTTTACTGTTTTTTCTTGTTTGGTATTTTTCATCCTGTTTCCTCCTTTTCATTGATATGATTTTCTAACACATTTTTGAAAACAAAAAAAGGCACTGATTACTTTCACCAAAATAATCAATGCCTTTCTGCTCTTAAACGCAATGCTTTTGCCAAAATTGTCTTCCAACTATGCGTTGGAATAAAATTACCATAACTGGCTAAAAAGCTGCAGTTATAAAATGTGTTACCTATATCATAGAAAAAGAGGCTTGGTTTGTCAACCGGCTTTCTTCAGCAAATAAAGATTTTCATTGCCTTCTATCTGCTGTAATACCACTCTTTGAAGTCTTCTGTAAAGATTTCTTCTTCCGGATCTGCTTCAAAAGCAGCAATCGCACGTGACAAGCGGCACATGCATTCTATGTCATCAAGCATTTTTGCCCCACTGTAGGATGTTTTCAAATACTCTAAAATTGCATTATATCTATTCTCATCCATCTTCTTGCTCCTCACACATGTTTACTATACTTGACCTTTGTTCCATAGTGATTATACCTTCTCACAGCTTCTTTCGCAAGTCTCTTCATATGATATAAATGATCATTCCGTCAGTTCTTTCTTTGTCTTTTCTAGGGGAAACTTGAAAATACATTTAAGGGTTGTATACACAAGTTCCTGATACAAATCTTCCTGAAATTTCCCTCTAATCTTCGCATGACTGGTCAATAAAGGACGGTACATCTCTACAATCTGTGCCATGGCAGTTTTATCTGACAGTCTTGCCTGAGACAGAATCTTTTCAAATTGCTCTTCATTTTTCATTCTTCGTTCCTCTAATCGTCTTTCGTATCTTTTTTATAGAATTATAATAGGTATTTTCCGCCTTCTTGCTTGTAATTCCTTCAATCTCGCCAATTTCCTCAAAACTTTTTTCATAAAGTATTCGAAGGCACATAACTTCTTTCCCGATTGGTGATAAACTACGGATAGCCTTTATAAGATGGCTGTCTGCAATCTGTTGAAGTAGTTTTTCCGTTTCTACAATACCAAGATATTCACACTCTAAAATATCTGTACTGTCAAAGGGGTCCTGCATCCCTTCTCTTGTTTCGTACGGAATTTTTTCTGCTAATACTTCCCTATTAAGTATTCTTTTTTCCTTTTTGCAATATGTACGGATCGTATTTTCCACCGCATGCAGCAGGTAAGCGCTAAAACATTCCTTTAATGTCCTTTTATTTTTTTTCATCTGTTCTCCTCCTGAAAACTTTGTCTGTAGTGCAGCAAGAATTTTCAGGTGGAGCACGTCCATAAGCCAGTTTTAACTCTGGCCGTTTATAAATAACCTGCATTTACAAAAAAAGACCGTTAGAGAGTCTTCTAACAGCCTTTTTTGTATCTATTGTTTTTTCATTCGTTTTTTTGCTCATGCGAATCACCTTTCCTAAATCTCAGCATTTATCCAGAAAAGCGACTCACCTGCAGTGCCACAAAACCTGAGATTTATTATTCCGGTTTTGTATATGTTCCAAGTCACCATTTTGGTATTATAGCAAAAAAAACTTTCCGAAAACTTACTTTTATCATATATTTTCTGTCACGGATTATTTATATATTTTTCTACGGCCTCCAGTTCTATCTGAGCAACTCTTTCTGAAGGATACTCACCATCAAAATCATGGATTTCTTCCTTCTCAAGAGCATCTTCGATCATATCTGTAAGTTCTTCCTTTTTGCACCCCGGCACAAAAATATATCCACAGTTCGGGCAAATCCGGTACCAGATTACTACATGCATCTTACAAAGCGGACAAATTTTGGTTCCGGAATGGCATTTTATTTCTCTATAAATAGAATATGCCAATTGAGCCAGGAGCAATATCGACAGGAAATATAAGATCCAGTCATATTTCATCCAGGCAAATCCCAAACAAACAAGTTCAGCAAGTGTAAAAATAAAATAATGGTCTTCAATCCTTTTCAACATATGTATTCTCTCCTACAATTTTCTTTCTACAACGCCGATAATCTCATATCGGTAGATGATCCCATAGAAACGTGAATCCTTAGAGTGCTCACGATTATCACCCAACAGGAAAAATTCATCTTCTGCTAGCGTTATAACTTCATTCTGCCTAGTTTCTCCATCTTCAGCAAAACCCTGTTCTTCTCCATTTATCAGCAGGATACCGTCACTAATTGTTACAATGTCTCCTTCAACAGCAACAATCCTCTTAACAATGTACTTGTCACCTAAATATGCCACAACAATCTGATTTTTTTCAGGATTTGTATGTCTGTTAAACAAAACAAAATCTCCATCTTCTAAGGATGGGGACATAGAATTGCCATTCACAACAGCTATTCCCCAGAATATATGAATAGCAAAGGCTACCAATACTGCAATTCCAATCGAATAAAGGACCGGATGTTTCTTAAACATGTTCTTCTCCTTCCAAATACTTTAATAAATCCCTGTTTTTTTGAATCATGGACAGATCCTCCTCATCCACCTGAACTTCTTCATCAAGCCGTACTACATGTTCCATTTTCGCAGGTCTTTCCTCTCTATAAAGGCTCTTCTCTTGATGTGTATTTCCAGTTTCCATAGTATTTTCTCTGCTGCAATATGCCAGAACTGCCTTCACAATGAATCTCGTTTTCTTATGTCCCAGTGAATTTAACAATCCAGCAACCTCTCGGTGTTCTGGATCCTGGGGATCAAATCCTAAGCTGAATCGGTAAGGATTATTCTTGCTCATATCACATTTTTTCTGAGCCAGCCAGTTCTGCCAGATATTGCTTCTTAAATCCTTTTACATTCGCCTGAGGATCATCTACAATATAATACTGGCTGTTATATCTGACCCACACTTCTTCAATAAGATCTGTTAACAGAATCGATCCGCCGCCCACAAACACGGCTACCGTTGTACGAATGTCGATGCCCAGTTCCAAAAAACTTCCCAACAGCTCTACTAAATAATCTTTTGCAATTTCAAACGTCCGGCGAAGTACTTTTTCAGGATATTGCGTATTCCTTTTGAATAAAATATTATCAATATCTGTTTCATCCAGGTGAAGATTAAAATGCTGCCGGATGCCTGCATTGATCCGCTTATAAAGCGTAATAATCCCTTCCGGTATGGAATCAATCTGCGTAGGCTGCACAACACCATATCGCACCATTAAATAATCTACTGTAAAACCTCCGATATCAATAATCAATACCTTTGAATATTGTATGAGCCGCAACCGATTCGCAATAAGAAGATATGCTGAGTACGCCTGCATATAAACTCTCACATCTGTATATGTGATCTGATAGGGTCTATTTTTATACAGAAAATGAACCGTCTTCCCTTGTCTCCAGAAATATTCCTGGAATCTCCTCTTTTGTCTGCCATAGTCTCCCGGCGGCAGGCCTACAAGCAAGGTAACAGGAATCACTCCTTTTCCACCTATTTTTTCCTTTTCCAGTTCTTTTGCGATTCCAAGAAGTGTAAGAATATAAAATCTGTCATCTGTTGTTTTATCCTGCAGATATGTAATTCTTTGGCTGTTTTCTATATAATTGACACCTTTAAAGCAGATTCCCTCTTCTCCATTTAAAATCCGCTGCTCTTTTACTTTGATTCCTGAATGAAAAATAAAATGATCTGTCTTCATCATCTTATTTCCGGTATCTACCCCAAAAATCAATTTTTTCTCCTTTCTGCCGTATTCTGGCTTATATGTAATCTTTCAACTCTCTATCTCCTCTTGTTCGTATGCTTCTCTAACCTGTGCGAGCAGTTTCTGGTTCTGCGGCTCATATCCCCATAAAATATTTCCAACTGCCTCAAACGCACTTTCTCTCCATCTAAAATAGGTAGCACGATGGATCCGGGGACTTCTTGGGAAATGCGGTTCCAGTTTATCCAGTATTTCATCTACATTTACTGCACGGTATGCAGACATATAACTATAATAGAGTACCCAGTAATACCTCTCTCCCTGCGGGTGATATTTACGCATCAGAGCTACCGCCTCATCAATTAGTTTCAAGTATTTATTTGCCTGATTAATAGCCTCAATCCTTTCCTTCATGTCCTCCATATCAAGATTGATATCCATGCCTGCCTGATAAATACTTTCAAGAAATTCGTCAACATTTGTACCGTACTCTGCATGAAAGCACTGCTTAACCTGATTAATTTTTATCTGCATTTTCCAGTTAACTGAACGGTAAATTTTAAACAGAGATACAATATCATGGTAATATTCGTTATCCCCTCCTTTATCCTCTTTTGTAATAATTCCTGTCTTTCCCACGTTCTACCTGCCTTCCTTCTGTTCTGTATTTTCTTCGGGATACTGTCCTGCAAAATAACGCTCCATGGCTTCGTCTGCCCGCTTTCCAACGGACAAGAGCATACAGCATAAAATGGTAAGCAACAGAATCCCTCCTAAAATACATAATGCGATACCAGCTGTCTTCATCTTCTTACTCCTTCCTTTCGTTTTTATAGCTCTCACCTGAAAATTGAAATTATTGGTATATTCCGTATGCAATTTTCAAGGTACACTGATATATACCAACTACCACCGATACGGTTTCCTGTAATTTTTTTATTTTTTCTAATTAGGGAAAATACTTTAGATAATATGTTTCAAATGACAATTTAAAAGAAGGGTTTTGAAAACAATTTTTCGATTTAACGAATTGAATTTAATCAAAGTATTTAGAAGAGATTCGATAGAATAGAAAAAGAAGGGCCTAATCCTAAAAACCGGATCATCCCCTCCTGATGAATGATATATAGATTGCTTTTATATTTTGAACAATATAATTATTTATGTTTTCTTCTCAAGACAAAGCTGCTTGAACTTCTTCCAATATTTGAGGTTTGCATCGGATAACCTGCTTTCCCTCTCTCCGGACAAAATATCCGTCGCTACTTTCTTGAAAATAGGCAATAGCAAAAGCATTATCACCACCTTCTTCAAGATATAGAAGTGCCCGGTCAGAGCTGCCTTCTTCTTTCTTCTCCTGATTCAGCTTCTTGATTCCCTGAATAAGAGCTATAACCGTTTCCTTTTCATCCGGAGATTTTAGCTTCTTTTGGATCACTTGAAGAATATAACAGAAATATACTCCGTCAATCTTATGATCTGATTCATTATCTAAAAGAACTTCTAACAGTTCAGAAACTATTTTCTCTGCATTCATACACTTGCCCCCAGTTCATCAGATATCCGTCAAATAATTCCGATCGACCACAATTTCTTTTTCTTCCTGGTCATCAAAATAAGCAAGTATATGTTTTTTGTCAATCATCCCTGTCCTGACATAGCCTTTCTGATCATATGAGTCAAATCTCTGTGCAAACCACTGTGCTATTTTCAGATCGTGAGTCCACGAAATCCCATCGGGGTTCCTGTGAACTGCAACGCCTCTATATACTCTGATTTTTTCTGGAAGATTCTGAAACACCACAAATTCTTCCTCACTCATTAGATATTTCTGCTCTGCTTCATAAAACCAGGAGATAACCGTATCTACATCCACATAAAAATCCTGATTTGGATCTTCGCATAAGGTCCAAGCTGTTTTCAAGGATACGCTAAAATCCCTTTTTGACATAAACTCTTTCGTTTCTTTCAAAAATAGCAGTCGAAATGGTTTCGTGAGCAAACCAAAAAATAATTCCACATCATTTGTCTTCCAAATCCGTTCTTCCCTCTTTTTCCGGATCTCCATAAGAGCCTTTTTATTTTCCAAAATATTAACCATTCTATTCTCATATGGAAGATATATACTCTCAAAAAAGGGATGGTATGCAACAAAAGGAAAGTGCTCATCCGCAATTACGTCTTCATATAAAAGAGATGCAGCGACTTTTTTGATTGCATCTAAATCAGTCTGTCCTGCTTTCCAAAGTTGGTGGGTCTCTGTTATATTTTTCATGTTTCTCTCTATCTTTCTACAGATTCAGAATCTGTTGTTTATATAACTTCTCTATTTTATTTGTTGTACGTAACCGAACATAACTATACCATTCGCTGTTCTTTGAAAGTACCACTGTTTTCAGATATTTTATCGTTATCCTATATATGTTTGTGATACCCATCTAAAAACTGATCTGTCCGGATAATACAGGCTGCTTTACAATAAAGAATCCTTTTTTCAGAATGTGGATCAATAAAGCATCCGTGTATTACATAAACCACACCCAACTTTCCTGTCAGATCTGCTCCAATCACACTCTCGGCATACCACTCTTCAACCACAGTTTCAATCAAGGTTTTTATTGTGCATCTTATCTTTACATAAATATACCTTGTTATACATCGTCAGTCAACTACACCTCTCATTTCTGTATTTAAATCCTCAGCACTTGAAAAATCTACGATTTCCACTTCTCGCTTTATCATACCCCGGAAAGTCTCTATCCATCGTTTCCTGGAGCTTCCGCCGAGAATTACGATTGAATCTATATATTTCTTTTCCACTAACTGTAACGCTTTCTTTATAGCCAAATTCTGACATAATATATTAGAACTATTCACTTCAAGCAGCACCAACACCTGAAACCCTCTTTTCTGGCAATAGTCGAATAATCGTTCTCTGTAATCTCCTATCTTTTTTTCTGAATTCTGCAGATATCCACTTTCGCAAAAGATCAAAGCTGGTTTCTCTCCCTCTATTTTTTCTAGATCCGTTTTTCTGCGTCCGGTAAATGCTGTGCTGACCAATCGGTAAATAGGCATTGTCCTATTTTTGAGCATATGTATATTGTTCATCAAACACAAAAAAGCCATCTTTCTCACCTCGTTTTCATACAGTTCTAATTTATATAAACGTGAAATAGACAGCTTTCTGTAAAAAGCTTAAATTCTTTCAATTTTGTGATACATTTTTATTTCAACTGTGATTCTTCAATGTCAAGATTAGAGATAAAGTCATACAGTATTGCTAAAAATTTCCCTGCTGCTGGTCTCTGTGGTAACTGGTACTCCGCCATAAAGCATAAAAAATCAGAATTGTCTTCCCATAAAAGTTTTATTACCGTTCGGATACTATGTTCAACTGCACGCCAATCTGTCTTGTAGTCTTTTGCAATATCGGGATATAGTAATTTAGAAACGTATAGCAATCGTTCTTGATCTTCAGATATTAAATACATCGCATGAGAAATATAATGAAACCCCCGATAATTTGCCGTAATTCCAAGCTTACGTAATAGCCATTTCGACACCTTTTCATATTGAATAGGTTCAAGCTGCATCCTCCCCACTCCTTTGCAATACTTTCCTAAAATTTTTAAGAAATATAATTACCTCATCCTCCGGAAGCAGTAGAAGAAAATAGATAAGTGATAGTGCCGAAAATCCGTATTTTCCATGTTCCTGAGCAAAATATGATCTTGGCGATATGTGAAGCTTTTCAGCCATCATTTCCTGCGAAAATCCTTCTTGATCACGATATGTATGGATTTCTTTTCTAAGATAACTCATTAACAACTGTTTTGAACTTTCCTCCATCCATTGCCTCCTGCTTTCGACAAATTTCTGGAAAATTTTACCTAATTTTTTTTCATCAGGCTATGAGGTATACCTCAGAGTAAAGGCGAAAATATAAATAATAAAGCCCCATCCATAACTGAACAGGGCTTACAGGATATTCATATTTCTCAGTCACATCTACTGGTATATATCCAATATATCATTAATCAAATAGTACTTTTTATATTACTCATATTTTGAATCATGCTGGGCACACACTATTTAGGAAATCACATCGTTTTTTTCGTTCCCTTCTTTATTTCTGCCTTAAGCGAATTTTGGATTTTAGGATCAAGTATTCCCAGAATCATACATTTTCCAACAGCATGTTTTCCCATATTGATTGCAAAGTTACCGAGGTTCATTTTTAATTTCTTGCATTTTTGTTTTTTATGTTTTATAAGCAGAGAAAAAATTTAGTTAACTTAACGTACTACACTCTGTCTGCTATTTTAGCAGTAGCATTGTCTTGATTGTAAATACCCTGAATACTCATATAAAAAACAACACGCATATGCGCTACTAATAATTGGTTGATTTTCTCTTTATTCCGGGCAGTTAAGTCTAATGTTTTCTTCAAAACCTGATGGATCACCCAGTTTTGCTTTTTCTAAATTGTCGGCAAAATATTCTCGTGTAGCATCATCACATTTCTGTGGACTCATGTAAGGCATTTCCGGAGCCTTTTCTAGTTCTTCTAAAGCTTTTTCTGCTCGCTCCGGATCGCTCGTGTATGTTTCTAACCATTCTTTTTCCCATGCACATTCCCACATCATAGAAGCCCGAGTATTTCCATAACCCACTTGAAACGAATCCGCTGTTTCACCTTTGAGTTCTGTTGGTATAGTTGCACTTTCAGGCCAATTTAATTCCTCTACTGTTTGCAAAAATTCTTGTTCAATATGCTCAAAGTCGGTAAATCCAGAGGAGTCGTTCTCTCCGAATATGGTGCTATTACAGCCAGTCATAAAAGCGCATAAAAATAATAGAGAAACAAATATAACATATACGCCTAATTTAATATATTTTTTTTCCTTCATTTTCTTAACTTTCCTTTCTTTTATATTCTATCTGAGAGCTAGTGCCGGCTCAAGCTTTGATGCTTTTATAGCAGGAATTACTCCTCCTAAAAGCGCCGTTACTACCGAAGTGAAAACCGCTGCTAATGCGGCTACTATCGGATAATCTGGCGAACTAATCGGTGAATCAATGGGTAAAATAAACGATATTATTTGAACTATTCCCATAGATGTAATAACTGCTATTAAGCATACCACTATAGATAAAATAAACTGTGACCCCAAAACAAGTATTGATATATTCAATCTGGATGCCCCCAATGCCCTCCTAATTAGAAGTTCATGTGTCCTTTGCTCCAGAGATGACAACCCTATATTTATTTGCCCTAAAACAGAAACAAAAAGAAGTAATGTTGCACTTACAATTAAACCTAATTGCAACATATCTATAACAGAATCATAATTATCTCCACTATCTATTCTAGTCGCATTCTCGATACTGCCACCGATAGTATCATATAAAAGATCACTAACGAAGGATTGCATATCTTCCATTTGTAAATTGGAGTTATTATACCAATATATTGATGCATTTTGTGCAACAAACAAATTTGGTATGCGATAAAACAATGCTTCTACATTTATATAAATTACAGGCCAATCCTTTCCATCATTCACTATACCTATAACGTTTAACGGTATTAATGATAAACTACTTTTTGAAGAAGCAACAGCATAAGGACTAGAAAGCAAATCTGAAGCTGATTTATTAACAACCATTTCTAGTGCTGCGGATTCAGTATTAGAAGTAAACCATCTTCCTTGATAAATTGGTATGTTATATATTTTGTTATAACCAACTGATGTGTATATTGTATCAATATAGGATAATTTTTTATATATTTCTTTAGGATTATCCTTCAAATTTTCTAGTTTTTCCAATGGTGCAAACTGTAACTCATCATTTGGAGAAACAACTATTGCTTTTTCACAAGGGTCTGCATTCATTTTCTGAAAAAAAGCTTCTGTTTTTTTTCCATCTTTAAAACTCATTTGTGAAATATTAATTGAATATGTTGGAGTATTTCCGAAAATCTGTGCGTTAATAGATAGTAATGAATTTCTTCCTAATGTACCAACCAGAACTGCAGAAATCATTGCAATGATACCTATATACATAGAGAATCCCGTTAGAAAAGTTCTTAACGGTGATATTCTCAAATCCCTAATTAGTATGCGAAACACTTATAATCCTCCCTTCATCCATAGTTAACACTTTGTCGCAGCTTATAGCTAAATCAGGATCATGTGTAACTAGGATAAGCATTGTATTTTCTTTCTTTACAGAATCATACAAGATATTCATTATATGTTCGCCTGTCTTTTTATCCAATGCACCTGTCGGCTCATCACAAATTATAACTTCTGGGAAAGCAACCAAGGCTCGTGCTATTGCAACTCTTTGCTGTTCACCTCCCGAAAGACTTGAGGGAAATTCATTTTCTCGGTCCTTTAATCCAACCATATCAAGTAATTCACTGATTCTTTTTTTTCTCTGCTTTTTCTTTAATTTTGCTCTAGCGTATATGAGTGGCAATTCAATATTTTCCCAAACTCTCAAATGGGGAATTAAAGAGTAATTTTGAAATACAAATCCAAATTTTTCACTTCTAAGTTTTGATAATTTACGATCTGATAATTTCTTTACTGCAATACCATCAAAAAAATATTCTCCATCAAACGAGGAATTGAGTAACCCTAAAATAGAAACCAAACTAGTCTTTCCCGACCCGCTTTTTCCTACAACTGCATAACTTTTCCCCCTTCTCAAACAGAAATTAGCTTCATTCACAGTTGTCAATGTTTCGCCATTATTTAGTTTTATTTTAGCTGTTAAGTCCTCTACTCGGATAACATTATCACACATATTTATTCCCCACCTAATTATTTCGTGGATCTAAATTCGGTGGTATTGCAGAAACTTCATCACCTTCACTTAGACCAGAAATTATTTCTATATACGCCCCATCGCTTACCCCCAACTCTACCTGAACCTCTTTCTGCTCACTCCCAGCAATAAGAGTGACATTTCCTTGTCTGACTCTGCCTGCAACTGCTGAGACTGGTAATAACAAAACCTTCTCCTTGGATTCCGCCGTAACAACAACAGTTACATTTTGTCCGCCTTTCACTTCTACTTCATGGCTAATCAAACATTGCAAAAAAGCTGTCGAATCCACCTCGCCATTGGACGAATTGCTTGTTAGTACCACTGCCATAACATTTTCGGGTCCTAGCCCATCCTTAATCTGAAATTTTGCATTTAAAGTAGCGTCAGAAGGAATAGAATTTAAAAATTCATCAGCTTCAATATTGATAGAAAATCCGGTATATTGTAATTCAAATAAGGGATAATTCTGTGGCACCTCTGTACTGTCTACTACAGAGATAACAGTAGCATCTGCTGGCGATGTAATTTCCAAACCATTTATCGTCCCAATTAGTTCATCTTTTTTTATTTCTGTTCCTTCACTAACATTTGCTCTGAATTCTCCTTTCACTGGGGCCGTAATAACAAACGGTAAAGAAGTAGAAATAACAGAATTAGCTGAAAGCGTGGGAGTTAACCTCCCACGCTTAACACTGACAGTTTCCACCTGACTTTCAGAGGTTTCAATACGAGAGTCTTGATTATCGCTTAAATTGTTTTGGCAACCTGTTAATGCTATCGAAAATAGCAGTATGACACCAAACATATTTCTAGCAATTTTCATTTTACTTTTCTCATATTTTCTCATAATTAATAAGTAAGATTCCCTCCCCAAGTAATATCAGCAAAGGGAGATGAAGTGGCCTGCATTCTCCCCTGAAAAGCAAATTTTGTTCCCTGAAGGATATTATCCCACTGTTTTGCCCCTGTTGTATTCCATTGTAAACTATCAGTAAACTGTGGTCCTCCGGCTTCTTTCATGTTTCGTAATCCGAGTCTTAAGTATCCTGTGGGCATATTGTCAACGGCCAAACTAATCGGGCCGTCATATGTATGCGTACGCGTATAATCATACTGAACTAAAGACCCCGACTTATTAAGCTGCCCAGATACATAAGCATTGTCAGCAAAAACAACCATTTGCAAACTAAAAACAGCAACAAGGGTTAATGCGATCCCAGTTTTTATTTTCGATGTTCTCTTTCTCTTCATATTATTCATCTCCTTTCAGAATACGAATCACAATACACAGCAAATTCCTTTTTGCAAATACTGAACATTAACTGCTGTTCAGTATTTACTAATATCTCCATTTTTGTACCTGTGAAAATTAATGCTTGTTTTCATTCCCTTTCCCCTTTCTAAAATATTTTAATTAAAATTTTCTTCTGATTTCTATAATATATCGAAAACATATACTCATATGAATTAATATTATTTTGTAACTTATTAATAACACGTCACAAAACTAGCTACCTGCTCAATTTAACTACTATATAAAATGATTTTTATGCGTTCCATTTATTATCTTTTATATATATTATCTGTTTCATATATATTTTATCATAGCGCCTTATAATTGTAAAGTTAATTTTTCACATAGAACATTATTATCTGATTATTATATGTTTTCTATATCACTTATAACTTAATTAAAATATTCTTTATAGCGCGTTAAAGTATCTTTATCAGATATACTATTTTTTAGTTATATTATATTGAATCTTTTTTCAAGGGAGTGTATACTATATGTAATATAAAAACTGACGAGGTTGGAGCTATGAACAATTATGAAAAATTTAAAAAAGGCACCATGGAAATGTTGCTATTAAAACTGTTATCTCAGAAAGATTTATACGGCTATGAAATCGTTCAACTTTTTAAAGATTTGTCAAACAATATTATTGTCATTTCCGTAGGCAATATGTATCCTATGCTTTACAAGCTGGAGGAAAAAGGATGGATATCAAGCTATAAAAAAAGTGTTGGCAAACGTATGGATAGGATTTATTATCATTTAACAGATGTTGGAAATACTGAATTAAATCAAATGATTATTGATTATCAAACACTTATTGATGCCACTCAAAATATTTTGAATTACACATGCGATATAGCGGAAAAGACATGTTAACTATGAAAAATAAGAACTGTTTATTATATTATAAAGTTTTAAAAACTCTATTTAACACAACATCTTTTAAAGAATCCAAATTTTTAATTGATGTAAAAAAGCAACTCATCGAATTCTCTTTGAAGCATCCCAATTGCACATATGATGATGTAGTTGATTTTTTTGGCAAACCAGAAGATGTCTTTGCCAATTACATTAATAGCTTTGGAAGCATGAACCTCTATCAGAAAATGCGCAAGAAAAAGACTATCCAAATAGCTATTAATGTGATAGTTATATTAGTTTTAACTATATGGATTATCTTTTTTTCTTTTTGGTTTAAATCATACTATGACTTTTCCAATAGTTTACCAGCTAGTGATGAAACAAATATAAATAAAGGAGATTTAACAGAATGAAAACGTATAAAAACAAAATTAGTATTGGAATTATCCTCACCCTGTCACTATTGCTTATGAGCTCAGCTTTCGCATACGCAGCCCCTTCTTCAGGCCAAGTTATCAAAGAATACTTAGATGATGGCAGCTATTTTGAATCAGTTATCACTTCATCAAGTACTAGATCTACAATAAAAAATGCCAGTAAAACTACTACATATAAAAATGCAGATGGTGAGGCTTTGTGGGATGTTAAAGTCACTGCCAACTTCGAATTTAATGGCTCTACATCAAAATGTACTTCAGCAGTCGCTTCGGCAAATAGTTATAATAAGGTATGGAAGATTTTAGACAAACGTTCCAATCATAATGGTAACTCCGGATCCGCTACTGCTCTTGCTGGTAGTTATCTAGGGGGAGTTTTTGTTGGTAGTATATCAAAGACCGTCACACTTACCTGTGATAAAAATGGTAATTTGTCATAGCATGTTTGTTTATAGCAAATAAATAATGCATTTCAGTTTTTCAGAATAGTTTCTCTTTTTCAAGGTGCAAATACTAATGCCTCTAGATTAACGCATTAATAATTATCATCGTTTTACCTAGTGGCATTAGTAGTATAAGTCAGCTTTTCTATATCTGCTTTTCCTCATGCATTTTTACCCTATACCAAAACAATACTTTACGAAATATACCATTGAATTTTAACGTCAGATACAATTATGGAGGAATGACAATTATGAAACGAAATCATAAAATTAAGAAAAAAGATAAAATTTTCTATTTTTCATTTGTTTTACTTTTGTTCATAATCTTAGGCACTTTTTTCATACTTTGGATAAGTAAACCAGAAAATTTCCGGAACGAAAAGAACCAAATTCATTCACTTCTTTTTAACACTTTCCAGAATGAGTCCTATAACGCCAAATCACTGATTGTTGTGGATCGTTCAAATGATTGTATATTTATTTCCAAAAGAGAGAACGAACAGAATCTCCCTGCTAGTTTAGCAAAATTATTTGTTATTGAATATGCAACAACCTTGGCTGATCTAAACAATATTGTATACGCTTCACCCAATGCAATCGCTTTAACAAAACCAGATTCATCGATAGCTAATATTCAAGAGAAAAATTACTATCTACACAATTTATATGCTGCTATGTTGGTCCCCTCTGGAAACGATGCTGCCTATGTAGTTGCTGATTATTGTGGGGGAATTCTATCACCCGAATCCACAACTCCGCAAGATCGCATTGCCATATTCATAGATAATCTAAATATCTATTTGCAACAGGAAGGGTGCAAAGATACTATAATATTTGATCCCAGCGGATTCGACGCAGATGCTCGTACTACTGTATCAGACCTCAAATTAATCGTAGATAAACTCTTAGAAAATGAGTGGTTCCGCAAGATTGTGTCTCAATATTACTACACTGCAACGCTACCGGATGGAAGTACCCAGTCCTGGGAAAGTACCAATACTTTCCTCAATCCTACTTCCCAATATTATAATGAAAATGTAATAGGCATTGAAACGGGATCTTTATTTGATGACTATAACCTAGTAGTACTCTATCAACAACATGGCAAGGAGTTTTTAATCTGCAGTTTAGGATCACAATCAGATTCTTCACGCTATGATGACGTTAAATATATCCTAAAAACTATTGACGAATCAAATTATCTTGCAAATTAATTTTCCTCCAAGTAGGAGTGTGCAGCTAATTTCTGCCTCTTCATTTTAGTTCGTGAGAAGTCTTATATCTCAGATTTGTCATGAACTACACATTATAAATTCCATGACTGAGCAAATTGAGGACTTGCCTCAGATATAGTTATTTTCCTCCAAACCAACAAAGAAAGAAGGTGTCACAAAATAATCAAATCAGATGATTGAGTGACACCTTCGCTCTATTTATGGAAAAATCAGGAGAGCATCCTTTTGTTTGTGGATATTTTCCTGATTTTTGATGTTCTTTAATAAAGAGCCTCGTTTTGGATTTCGCTAAACTGATTCTTTTATTGGGAACAAATAACTCCCCATTCGATCATTTTATATTTTCGCATATGGTTTATGCAGATTATAGCCTATGTTGAGCAAAAGAATTTCCCGTTTTACTTTTGTTTCCCCATGAAGCAGAAATCATTGAAATTCATAGTCGTTTTTCTGAACGCCAAATACTCCTGCTATCTGGATTGAGCGGTTCATTCTATATAAAATCTCTTTTTTCTCAGGATATTTTCATAAGATTCCTGACGCTTTTCCAATAAACTCTTGGAAATATACAGCCGTTTGTTTCACTTTGCTTTTGTACATTTTCCTTTATATGGACAGCCAGTGCGAGTCTTCACATTCATAGACGATGAGAACAGATTCATATCCGCTTTTGTTAAATATCGGCTACAGTTTCTTTCCCGCCTGACAGGTATGAGATATCTGTCGTTTCATCATATCTCATGTTTTCCTGTTTATTGATATCTTTTTAAACTCCACTTTTCGCATTTTTCAAAGGTCTGTGGTTTGATATAGGTTCTTTGTTTTTTGTAAATATGTATATCCTTCTTCGCTTTCATATCCGGAATCTGCAGTGATACTTGGATGCCGGAACTCCGGCTTATTCTCCAGTTAGGAAAGGAATCAGTATCCACATATCGTTCCAATCCTGAAAATTATCTGCCTCGACAATACATTAGCTGTCCACTACAATCTGTATATTATATTTCAAAACACATACGCTTCTATATTTGGGTTTAATTTTAGCACCTTTCGGTAGCCACCTCCAAGATCACGCCCCTCTCACTCTAAAGAAGTTTTTCTTGAATTATAGATTTCACAGTAAGTCTGTGCGGATGGATCCTGCATAATATCTATTTCTTTGTCGCACACCTGAATAAACTTATTTCTACATATCCCACCATATAGTGCATAATCCTTTCTTAGGCGTCTGACTTCTAAAATATAATAATCCACTCCGTCCTCCTGCACTTTTCCACTCTGATTTACCACAAACCAGTACTTATTTGCGTAGAGGACCGAATTGTTATTTGTTTTGATAATTTTACGATTATATTCCATACTTCCGATTCCTAAAAATATAACAATTGCTTTTATATATTATTGTCTTCAAAGCTACAATATCCAATACATAGCTTCTGACGTGTCAAAAGGCCTCTCTTCTTTCATTGCTTTATCTAGCGTTGATCTAACTGGACGATATTTAATCATTTTTTACCTCCACTACCATTTCATTTTAACTAAACTCTTCAGTGCCTCTTCTATAGGGACACCGTTTGGGTTAAATCCTATTTTTATTAAAGTGCCTTGTGATTTGCAAAAATATGGATTTTTCCCGCTATTTAAGACTTTTAAAATCTTCTCTTTTTTACTTAAAGTCACATCAATATCATCATCTGCATCAAGATCAATCGCATCATCTGGATCTATCTCATCAAATGTCATATTTCTCATTCTGATTAGTTCTTCTCTTGTAACCATAATATCTCCTTTATCAATACAGAATCACCGTGTTTTTCAAAACTTCTCATATGTCCTATTCTCTCTTGTACTTTTCCGATTTAGTATCTATTGTAACCAAACTTTCTAATGCATCTTCAATTGTCCTGGTCGTATCCGCAAAACCGATTTTCACAATCATATTTCCAGATTTTATAAAATACGGATTCTTTCCAGATTCCAAAACCTGTCTAATTTTTTCTGATTTGCTCAATGTCACATCAATATGAAAATCGTCAATATCCATAATATCGTCCGGATCCACTTCATCAAACGACATATTTTTCATCCTGAGTAGTTCTTCTCTAGATATCATACTTTTCCCTTTCCAGTCACTTTTTAAGATTATCAGAGTAAATCTGCTGCCAAATCATGGATTCCGATTATTAAAATAGCGGGAAAGCTTAATGCTCTCCCGCTTTACAAACTACTTCTCTATAAAGTTTTTACAGATAATAGTAATAGTGTTCCATCTGTAGCAAAAATCTTTTTACCTCCATTCTTTTTTCTTTTTGCGTTGCTACAGATGTTAAGTTGTAAAGTTGGACTAAGCGGCTAGAGCCTAATCATCTTCATTCTTTATTTACTAGGTCTCTGCTAACTTATAATAAGTATATTCCCCGTGAAGAAAAATGTCAATGGTAAGAATTATTTTCTGCTTAGCGCGCCCCTTATATCCTTTATCTTCAACATTTCCCATAGAAAGTATCTGAAAAGCAGCAAAATAGGGGCTCTGATTTCCCATTTTTTATGTATACCAAAGACTCTTCAACCTTTATTTCAATTTGGCTATCACAATCAATGTAAAATCCTTGTTCTCTCTGTGCCTTTTCGAATATCCTTTCTGCACAATTACATCCATGCTGTTCCAAATACTTCACAACTTTTTCTTACAAAATCTTCTGTGCTTTCTTAAAGTTTACGATCCCAGTCTCAAAAAGAGTAATCTGACAATCGGTTTCATCATAATAGCCTAATAAATACATAAATCTTTCCTCCATTTTTCTAATTTCCATATAGTAAAACTACATTTTCATATTCCCATACAAGGCCGCATACCAAAAAAGTGTTCCATCCGGTTCCGTAAAGCTTCTACGTTCATGTCGTATTCTTCAGCAATGCATTTTTCACAATTCGGATAATGGTATGCTAATGTTTTAGAAATCCTTCTATCCCACGAATTGATCTGGCAGCCGCATTTATTGCAACGTTCCTCCAGCCACTTTACTTTTTCCAAATTTTCATCCCCTTTCGCCTTATTAAACATAGTATTCGGTCCCTTTGTCATGCTTCATCAGAACTATCATTCTCCTAATTATGGTCTATAGTTATGCCTTTCTATTCCATAAGTCCTGAAAACTCGCGGATAGGATATAGCCTACCATCTATTTCTACATGACAGTCATCTATATATCGGTATCTTCCTCTATAATCTCTAATGCGCTTATCACTGGTTCTGGAAGAGAAACCTCCGCCACAATCCCAGCTTTTTTCCCCAGTATTCGAATACGATTTATTTCCCAAGAAAGCACGCAGCTCTGTCCTCGTATATAATTTGTAAGCAGTACCTTTTTCTTTCCAAATACGCTCTTTAAATAAATAGGGGCTTTTCTATCTACTGCATCATCTAACTGTCCTAACGTCATAAATTTCATATACATACAATATTTCTCCTTGTTTTCTATCCCGTATATTCATAATTTATCATAGCAAACCACTTATTCTTTATTTTGATGCGCTAATTTCATCGCTCTCTTTCCATCGTCCTTTGTTGCAGCATATTGTAGACGTTTAAATATTCATAATAAGAAATGTCCTCTCCATCCGGGATAGCCCGTTTTCCATATGTTAAACTGGGCTTTATTTCACACTCACTATAGTCTTCTGCATCTAACACTATTCTGCCGTCATACACAGCAACCTGAACTTTTTCTTCTGCCTCTTCATAAGTGTCTGCTTCAACAATCACTGTCCTCGCTAATATTTCACAATATCAAACGGCATATTTATTCATGATGCAATTCCTCCATTTCGTAAAATCCTTCCTACATTGGCAGTCTCATTTTGTGATCTACATATCTTTTTTCCTCCTTCAATATCATAAAACTCTAATTTTAGTTTCCTGATACATAATCTGAAAATAAAAAAGCACTGACCGTCCTAAAAACAATCAATGCTTTTCACCCAATATGCAAAATTCCGCTTCTGAGCTTTTTCAGAATAAAACTACGCTTCCACTTGAAGTGGAACAAAAGTAATCTGTATCATATATATCGTATCTTCCAATTAGGTTTTTGTCAACAGGGAACTGCTTTATCGTCCTTTTAATTATGTAGTTAATAAATAATAGAACTTGGTCGCAATATAGCTACGCACTACTATATATAGATTTATAACGCCGTTATATCAGTTTCATTCTGTCTTTAAACAAAATGATAATATTACACAATTGTCCTTCGTTAAAACCATATCGTATAACTTCAAAAAATTGATTGGAACACCGAATTTCCTATAACTTTTAGAACCTCTTAATTTATTGATAGCGGAATCTAGTATTTCTTTCCGGTGAACTTTACATCTCTGAAGCATATCACCAGGATATGCTCTTACAAATATCTCAATCCTTATGATATCAAAAGTGTTATTCTCCTCATTACCCGTATAGCGTTGAAAAATGGGATTATGTACGCTTATAATAAAATCTGTATTATTCTTTCTTGAAGGTTTTTTAACAAGAACAATCTCAGGATGCTGTACCAAATATTCTTTAATTTCACTCAGCTTTTTTCCATTGCAGTACTTACCGGCTCGGATCCAGAATATACGATGATCTGCCAGGACGTATTTTTCATCGTCATAGTCAATATTTGAATATACTTCCTCGGGGAAGCTGTGTGCAACCAGACAGTTTTTACTCCAATAATCATGAGAGCCCCTATAAGCTGTTAGTCGGTATAACCTGTTGTTCAAAATTCCATATCTATAACAGTAATTTTTATTCTCTGTTATAATGTCCTGTGTCATGACTTCGTCCATATTTCGCACGATTGTATTGTATTCTTCATCTATGCGAATATAACGGCCTATATCCTTTATATTGACTTGAACAATATTTTTTGAAATATTTCGAGCTTCATAGATACCCATGTCATCATTTTGAACTTGATTTATATAATATGGTTCTCCATCAATAAGAACCCTGTCTCCAACTTTTAATTCTGTAATCATAATAATATATAGCCTTTCAATAATAATTGTATATTGTACCAAGTTACTGACGCAACGTCTGGCCTCAGGTACGTATTGCCACCACTTTTTTAATTTAAATAGCTGCTTTTTAAATATATATATGTTGTATTGTTAGATTCTACGGACTAACAGACTCCGATACGTTTTTGAGTGCTTATTATAGGCAGTCTCTAAGTTGGATCACTACTGTATCTTCCAATTAGGTTTTTGTCAACAGGGAACTGCTTTATTCTCCTCTTTTAATTATCTGTTTTCTTTATTACAGTCACGCTATTCAGGGCGAATACTTTTTTCTTTTCTCCAGTTTAAATCTCCAGTAAGAAATCAGATTCCACAGATTAGCACTTAACGAAAAATCTTTTCTATACATATACTTCATCAGGACTGGGACATTCTGAGATATACACCACCCGTAGATATCTTTCATTCTGATATTCCTTCCATTCTTAAGCCAGTCACTTAAAGATCTCCTTCTCAACATATCAACATCTTTACGGAATATCATATAAAAAATCACATTATAATATTGTACTGCGACAATTTCTTTTTCTGCTATATTAGGTATATCCATCCCTCTGCTCCTTTTATTATCTCAACTGATTATACCTCATTTAAACTTTGATATCTCTATTATTCTGAAAATATCCCTGCACTCTTTAAATAGGTTTTGTTTAATTTCCCAAGTAATAATCTTTTATTAGTCCTTGATCATTTATTACCAAAACAGCTAATCTTTTATAGCAATCCCAAATAAACTGTTTGCCAGAATTTTATCTTAGCTTTATAATAAAGGCAACCGTAAAATGAATTGGAGGATAAATATTCACATGCAAGATATACAATATATCCACTATGGTTCAAATTCATTTGATCCTCTTAAATTTCATCCTATAAAGAACGTCCCATTCTATACTAAGCCGGAAGGAGGTTTTTGGGCCAGCAGATCAAATGAGCGATTCGGCTGGAAAGATTGGTGTAAAAAGCGGCAATATCATACAGAAAAACTTGAGGAATCTTTTCAATTTACCGTCGCTCCTGAAGCCAATATTATTGAAATCCATTCTTGCGAGGACTTAAAATTAATTCCGCAGGCAAGTTTATTAACCGCTATATACATACCTGATTTTGAATCACTGGCTTTAAATGGGGTTGATGCGATAGAAGTCTTTATTTCAGAAGACATAGAATTATATGACAAATTGCTCGGTTGGGACGTAAACAGTATTCTGATAATGAACCCAAAAATTTTAGTTTTTTCTTAAAAAAGGCGAGTGAACCAATTATAATTATGAGTACTTTTATTCCTTTATATTGCTAGTAACACTTATATTCTACTTTTATTATTATATGGTTTTAAATAAGATCATACCTAAAATAGTATGAAAATACCAGCAGGCATTAACTGCTGGTATAAGAATTATATATATACCTTTTAGCATTTAAACATCTACTCAGATAATATTAAAATTTGATTCAACATTTTAAGCTGACCTCAAAACATTGTCCTATCGCTTATTCTTATTTTTTTATTTTTTCCTCTTTTTTCTAAAAATGCTGCGAACCTTTCCCCTGGAGCGCCCCTTACTGCAATTATGTACATCTACGTGCTTATCATTTGCGTTTTTAGATTTAATATCGATATCTTGTAAAGAATTTGCTAACCCCACAATAAAAAAATGGTTTTTAGAACAATAATCATAATACCCTTTTTTAAAATTGTAGTCAACCTGTCATTCTCTAACATCTGCTTCAACAATAATTGGCTTCGCTATATTCTTCCAAATCATCCTCAATAATTTTCTAAGCTTCTTCTAGAAATTGCTCTAAAAGTATCGTGCTGTTAAGTATTATAAAAGCTCTTCTTTCTATCGTACATTTTCTTTCCTAAAAAAATAAAAGGTATTGATTATCTTTATTAAAATAACCAATACCTTTTCCGTCTTACGATATTATCTCATCCGTCCCAGCATTTCCACATAAAATGTCCCTCTAAAAAATATCTTCATATATTTCTGAATGACGGTGACCATTTGGGATTATTTTCCTATTAAAACCTGCTTGCCCTGAAAAGCAAAACCATATTTTCTAATCTTAGTTTTAGGAATCCCTTTTTCTAACAATGACACATCATATCGCTTTCGTTCTATCTGATCCAATGCCGCCTTGACTGTATCTAGTAAAGTTTTTTCATCGTTCGTGTCCTGAACCTTAAATTCTAAGATAATGGCATCATCATTTTTAGTTTTAGGTTCCAAAATCACATCATATCTTCCAAATCCACTTTCGCGGTTTGATGTCACACTGTAACGCTCCCCTAAATCGACAAGCAGACCTAAAACAAATCCATGATAAAATCTTTCTGGTTCACTCCCTGTCGTTGCTTTTCCTCCGCTGTCGAAAAAACTAAAGGTCGTCAGGGCGACCCGGTTCATATATGTGTTCATGGCTTTTATATCAGCTTGTAGCAATGCCTTTATAAAATCATTATATCCACTATCATAATCAGAAAACCAATCATGTACCATTGCTTCAAACATAATGCGGACTTCTTTATTTGTTAATTCCAATTGATAGTGTGTTCTTCCGTTTCTTTCATTGAACCTTGTCTTCACTACTTTTAAATACCCGCTTGCCAGTAACAGACTCCAAATAGAGCTTTCTTTTACAGACAACTGATTGTATATAATCTGTTCATCGATCAGAACGTCTATCGGCTGTCCATTCAACAGGTTTTCAAATTTTTGCTTTATGTCTTTGCTCCCTTTTTGTATCAGCGTATTTACTAAACCATTAGAGCTAGTATTGGCCCAATATAAAGAAAATTTTTGCGTAGACAGATAATTAAGGATAGACCAAGGATTATAAATATCCCGCCTCTCTCCAAAAGTAAAGCCATCATACCAGCAGCGAATCTCTTGCAGTCTGTCAGACAAATGATATTCTTCTAAGGCGGCACACACCTCTTCTTCCGTAAAGCCAAAATATTCAGCATATTCATCAGAAGTAGTTGTTACCACTTTAAGATTATTCAAGTCAGAAAAAATAGATCCCTTTCTGATCCTAGTAATTCCTGTCATAATCGCCCGTTCCAAATATGGGTTTGTTTTGAACGCAGCGTTAAACATACTTCGCAAAAATGAGGATAATTCATCCCAATATCCATTAAGATAGGCTTCCTGTATAGGCGTATCATACTCATCTAACAAAAGGATCACCTTTTTCCCATAATACCGGCTGAGAAAATCTGACATTTTATGAATAGCCAATGTTGCAACCGTATCATCCATGTTCATCGTAACGCTTTTAAAATACTTTTTCTCCTCTTCTGTTAGCAATGTTCCTTTCAGCAGGAAAATATGTTTGCTGTATAAATCTGTCAAGATCTGATTCATGCGCTGTTTTGTTGCCTGAAAAGTACATTCCTTTACATTTGCGAAAGTAATACTAATCACAGGATAGCTCCCCTGGAGTTTATGGTAAGATGCATCTTTCCATATATTTAGGTTTCTAAATAATTCAGCACTTTTTACACGTGCCACAGAGAAGAAATTTTCCACCATACTCATAGTTAATGTTTTACCAAAACGTCTTGGTCTTGTAATCAGGGTAACACGATCCCGTCCCTCCCACCATTCTTTAATAAATGCTGTTTTGTCTATATAAAACAGGTCATTTCTAATAATATCTTCAAATTCCTGATATCCGATTGAAACTCTTCTTGGCATAATAACCTCCTTTCACTATAAACAGCTTAAATATTTACGAAGCTCAAAATTAGCCTTTTGAAGCATGTTTTTCAATTATCCATTGCGATTAGTCCTCACCGCATCATATCATGATTATAGCATACTTCACTAAAAGGCAAATTATTAACAGTTCACCTAATCTCGACTTTTCCCTATCTTATCTTCCACTCCTAGATTTCATATCTTCTTTGAAAGTATGTACATATACTTTTAACCTAAAATATTCACATATGGCCGGCTGTGTCTTTCCCAAAATAACTACATCTTCAATTTTGCTTCTACACTCATATTTCATTTGCACAATATTTCGTACCTGCCAAAGCACAATCTTCACACCCTATATACATATAGAAAAAGCACTCTTTACATCTTTTTGCTAACGGTATATATATTTCTTCGTATTCCACTCTATTCGCTGCCGGGCAGTTTCCATTCACACATGTTACCCCGACATAATCTCTGCACTTTTTTTCACTTATTTTACCTTTCATAAAATAATATCTCTCCAAATTTTCTGTTCTTATTCCCGGATTGATTATTTTAGATTTCACTTCTTATCTTCGCCTATTCACAGCTCCTTTTATAAATGGTCCCTCCAATACCATCTGCGACACCTATCGCCCAGCTATACCCTTTTCCATCTCTAAATTTTCTAGGCTTTTTAGTAATAGCCCGATCTGTGCCCGATTTAATAGTAACTTTTTCTTGAGTTACTTTTGTAACCGTATACTCCTTCTCAATCCGCTTCTGTTCTGAACTGCTCCATACTTGAATGGTATAAACCTCTCCTACTTTAAATGGATGTTGATCAATCTCTGCTATATCGGAAACTATACTGTCTATTTCAGCATAGGCAGCTTTTAAATGTCCTCCTGAACCGCCTATAACTTCATAGGTAAAGTAAATTTTCCCAGTGCTTATTACTTTGCATTTTCCCCATCTATGTATTTCCACGACATATCCAGATTTAATATTATCCTTAGAAAACTGTACGCCACCTGCTTGCTCTAAGCACTCGTGGTAATAAAGAGATTTACTTATTGCATTTTCAATAATCAATTCTGCATTTTCAATCCACTCGCATACCGTCTCCATTTTTATAATCTCACCATTAATACGCTTAAATACTTTACCCTGTTTCATCGCTTCCAATGTGCTATGATATGATTCAAGATTTTTCTTTTGTGCCTTAACTGTTTTTTCTGCATCTTTAATTCGCCTAACGATAAAACCCTTATCAGTAGGTTTTGTTCCTTCTGCTGTCTGTCTTGCTATTGCTGCACGTTCCGCATAATACTCCGATTTCTTAAATTCATCATACCCTTTTTCCCATGCTGCAAACATCTTATTTCTTCTATTTGTAAATGCACGACCAGAACTGCTATTTATATTAGGCTGAGTAAAAAATGCTATATCGCCCCGCATATCCTTGATCGGCTTTTGCAAAGCCTCCGCTTTATCGCAGGCTCTCTCTGCTTTATAATCATATCTATCTGCTCTTGTTTCCGCTCTCTCTGCTTTGCGTTTCATCTGTTCTTCAAAAGTCAATGTTTCTCCTTGCTTTCCGCCATTCGTAAGCCCTACTTTTTTTGCCACTATTTCCGCCCAATATAAATTAGGGAACTTTGCCCGGCTTACCCATACGCCAAGTTTACGGCTAAAAAGAAAATTACTTTTGATTTCTTTCTTCAGCTCCTCCCCCAAAGTCATATATTCTTCTTTATCAAAATGTAATTCCAGCTTTTGTGTTTCCATATTCATAATATATTCACTCATTCTTTTGCCTCCCTACCAAAAATTTTCATGTTAAGCTGTATGCCACCGAATAAGCATTCTCTAATGTCACACGGCCTTGTATATACCTTTCATCTTCTTTTTGCGAATAGCTCATCATCCCTGCATAGTCCCAGACAAGTGTAAGCTGCCCTGGAAAATAGGGATGTTCTATCACTTTCCATCTGGCCGTTCCCTTTCTATATTTCCATCAAAGGATTACTTCTTTCCAATACCACACCTCTAGTTCGTATATCAAATCGCCAAATGTTTTGGGCGGTAATATTTTCTGCCCATTAACACAAAGGCTCTGCACCGAATCTTCGTGATCTGGAAGATCTATATCATCTTCATCCCACCATTTCTTTAATATTTCAGATATAGAATGAAAGCTTCTCTTTATTTTTATTCCTTCAACATTATAAGTTTCAAACTCAATCATCATTTTCTCCATTTTTCTTTGGCAAAAATATAGCTGCAGCGTCCACGATTGCTTCTTTTAAAGCAAATTCCTTTTTATCGCTAATTATTTTCATGATCTTTCCTCCTATCATTATCACTTTTATCTTTATCCGTTTTAAATCCACATTACTCCCATTTCATCTTTCTAAAATCCTGGTTCAAGCCCAGGTCCATTTCACATCGTTTCACAAAATATTCTTTTGTCTTTTCGTCTAATGTTTCTGCATGATACGGCTGGAATGGATTCGTTTTGCAAGCTTTCACATCTTTTAATGCTCTTATATATGGTTCTTTCCCATCGTCATTTAGTGTACGTCTCCAAAAGCGTACACAGTCATTATAAAAATGTTCCAAAATTATCAGATGCTCCTGATTCATAAACCCTCCTTATTGCTTAAATTCCAAAAGGCATAGACCATTCCCATAAATAGCCCATGCCTTTCTTTCAATCCTACTATTACTAAATATAGCTTTTAGTTAATCATACTACTCACTTCCTCCTTTCCTTACAAAATTGTGCAAAATAAAAAGGCACCGACTATCCATAAATAATCGATGCCTTGCACATACATAACAATGCTTTGCAAAAATTTAACTTCTGATCTCTCATCTCAGAATAAAATTTAAGCCCACCTATATAATCAGGTGCTAAAGAACTACTATATTCAGTTTATAGATAAAATCAAAAAATGTCAATACTTTATTTCTAGTGAAAATACAAGGTTTATAACAAGAGTAGCAATAAGGATAACCTATATATTTTCTATTTATTATTATAAACTTCATCTTTACCACTCTCTTCCTACTCCTCATTATTTACGTCATTTTCCTTTCCAAACACATTGCTCTCCGCATGAATTACTCTGCTGCTTTCCACACCCATAGCAATATCCTCCAACATTGTCGGATTTTATCACGATATATTTCTTATTAACACCTCCTTTTGTCAGAATTATATTCTATGCATATATGCCCAATATTCATATCACCATTTCTTCAAAGCCTCTTATAAATCATAGTATCATTTTACGCTAGTCCTTAAAAGGCTTCAATCTTTATGTGCATTTTAACAATTTGAAAGCACATTTTTCCCTTTGAATGTTCCTGAAATGGATTTACTTTACCAACTTTCACAACAAGAACGTACCCAATGAATGATTATGGACTTGTCAAAGTTCCTCCTGTTCTATAAAAAAACAGGTAAGAGACTAACTCTCTCACCTGTATCCTTACTCAAATACATTTTTACAACTCACTATTTGTAAATTTTACTATTTTTATACAAATTTGTTTATTTAATACATATACGTTCTAACTATTCTTTTGACCATCAGTATATTTGATAAGTAATTCAACCTTGTATTCTTTTCCGTTTCCCCTCATAATAATTTTATGTTCATAGTTAGAAAGTGCCTCTTTTATGTTTAAAATTCCATAGCCATGTAATAATATATCTTTTTTAGACGTATATTTTATTGTTTTAACCATGCTAGGATTTACAATTTCTATTTTCATATAATCATTATAATAGCCTAAATTTTATATAAATAATTTTTTCTACATTTTCTCTTTCAACAGCCTCCACAGCATTTTCTAAAAGATTAGAAAATATTACCGAAAAATCATACTGTGATACGCTAATCTTATTTGGTAATCGTCCAAATACCTGAAAATTTATTTGAGGATTTTGTGAACTTAAAGCATTTATAAACAAATCTGCTGTTTCATTCCCAGTCGAAAATACTTTTTTAATTTTTGCAACCCTACTATTTAGTTCTTGTAAATACTCTTGAATTTTAATTATCTCTTCACTTGCTGCAAAACTTTGTAATACCAATATATGTTTTTGTATATCATGTTTAAATTTTCTTAGTTCTGTGTCCTGTTTTCGTAGAACTTCAAAGTATTTTTTCTGCAAATTTATAATAATTTTCTGATTATGCAAATTTTTCTTAATTTGTTTAATATAGAGCACCATACCATAGAGCCAAAAACCAATAATTATTATGAATATACATATCAGCAATAGAATTACCATTAGTTTACGGTGTGTTATAGAAAACTCCCCTGCTACCAATAATCTATATCCAATATTTAGAATAAACAATATTATTGAAATACTTCCTACCTCTATCCCTATAAATAAAGGTATTTTTACTGATTTCACATCTAATAATGCAATTCCTAACTTTCGAAATGAAATTACTATTCCTATATAAAACAAAAGGCTACAAAAATAGGACAGAATACGGGTTACTGTCTGCATCTCTATTGTAATGTTTTCATCAAAAATAACAAACACTGCATAGCAAAAACCTTCTATCAAATAAATGTATAAGTAAAATATCATTCCGCATAAAGATGACTGAAGAAAATTTTCAGATTTTATTTTTTTATAGATAAACAATAAAATTAATATAATGAAATTAGCAACTGTTCCTTTTACCGGAATACCAATAAATATAATAGCTAGAATCAAAACTATACATACCAAAACCACTCTGGCATTATTTAATTCACTCTTTTTTTCTAATACTGCTATTATAATTAATGCAATTATACATTTAGCTAAATAGTCCGTTAATCCGTTCACCATTTATCTTCCCTCTGATATATGTATAAAATAATTTTTCAAATTCTCCTCGTCTTAACCTACTAAGCACAATTTTTTCCCCATTGATCATAGTTATTTCATTTTTTCTAAAAGATTTGATATAATCTAAATTCACTATGTAACTTCTATGAGGCATATAAAATTCTGAAGAATTTATTTTTTGCCATATATCAGATATTCGATCCCTTACATAGAAAAAACCATTTTTTGTTCTGATTCCTATATTTTTATTATTTGCCTCTATGTATATAATGTCAGAAACTCTAATAACTTGTTCTGATTCCTCTGTTTTAATAACTATTTTTCTAATATTAGTAAGTTCCAATATGGCACTATTTAATGTTTCAATCAGTTCATTTACTTGCAACGGTTTTACTAAAAAACGAAAAGCTCTTGCTTTATATCCCTGTAAGATTTCCTCACTATGCAACGTAAAGAATACAACTAAAGAATTTCTATACTTCAAATCACTTTTAATAGTATCTAATCCATTTCCATCATTTAGTTCAATATCCATAAAAATAATGTCATAATCGTATGAAGATTTTTTAAATTTTTCCAATGAGTCAAATAAGACAATCATACATTGAATTTTTCTTTCTATAAAATACTTAGATATGTTCTGTTTCAAATTATTTCTATATATTTCTTCATCATCACAGATACATATTTTCATATTATTCTCCATTCCGCCGCCTTTCAGTTGGTGGCACAAATAATAATGAAAGTGATACACACCTTCAAGTTTTCGTGTTACAATAGACTTAATTATAAAGGCATCCCGGCATCAGTATCAGATGCACCCACCCGTTTGCTTATTGATGTGCAGGTGCGCCTCTCTACTCAGGTGGGAATATCCTTTTAATTGGTTCACTATGTGAACCTGTTTTTTGTGTCTATTCCACGATTTTGGCTCAATTTACTTTCTCTCACACTATCCCACCTCATATTGTAATTGCTCAATTTTTTATCCACCGACTACTATTCATAAAAAGAGAGCTTACATAATTTTTTATCATGTATCTCTCTTTTTATAGGCAAATTTCTTATTTCTTTTTACTTATCATATTTAATTCCACAAACAATAGTTGATACTTTTAAAACGCCATACGGAATACCTATTCCTATTAATATCCAAATAAAAGCACTCTCTTCTGTTAACCCAAAACAAATCAAACTTCCCAATATTGATAAAAAGCAAGTATAACTGATAGCCTTTGCCGTTTCATAAGCTGATCGTAATGCAATATACTGATTTCTTTCATCATTCTCTGCTATAATATCTTCTTCGTTTTTTTGTCTAGGGAAAAATGCTATTACTAAAATTCCTAAAAGAAAAACAACCCCTACAAAAATTTTTTGTAGGAATGTAAATTCTAAAAATTTTCCTAAATAGAAACTCACAAATACGCCAATCACTAATACTATATCAAGTATACTTGTTTTTCTTCTAAAAAATTTCATGTTTATTATTCTCCTTCCGTTTCATCATCCTCTCCTTCAATGTGCAAGGACACTACTAAATGATATATTGCAGCAACTAAACAAATCCCTGCCATTATAACTGCCCTAATAGGTAAGCTATGTGTATCTGTAAATATAAGAAACCTACACACTACAATAATAATGGAAAGCAACAATAAAATGATTCCACGCATAAACATTTTTTTATTTTCTATTTTCATTTAACTCTTCCTCCAATTCCATGTTTTCTTTCAAACAACACAACTCCTCAACTGATGTGTGAAATATACAAGCAATTTTATAAGCCAGCATAAGTGATGGGTTATATTCGCCTCTTTCTATGGAATTAATTGTCCTCACTGTAACACGAACCTTATTTGCAAGCTGTTGTTGCGTTAATTTTTCTTTAGTTCGCAGCTCTTTAATAATAGTTTTCACACATTTTACCTCAACACAACAGGAAGTTTACTTCCTATTTTAACATCGTTCCTTTCTTTGTCAAGTGCATTACAACTATTTCTTTTTTAAAACTTACAACTGTTTCTTTTTTAAAACTATTCAAATTTCAATATTCTCCTTCATACAACATAACTCCTCTATTGAAATATTAAATGTTTGTGCCATCCTATAAGCCAATGTTAATGAGGGCATATATTCTCCTTTTTCAATAGAAATTATTGTTCTTGTTGAAACATGTACTTTTTTCGCTAATTCTAACTGTGTCATAGAAAATTCGTGTCTCAATTCTTTAACTTTAGATTTAAACACTCTCCTCCTCCTTTTCGCACTTTTAGAATATGAAATTTTTTTCACGTGAAATCTTTTTCATATTTTTAGTATATACATAAAAAATTTTTATTACAATCCTCCCACCTGACACTTCACTCCATTTTCCTTACACTTTACGGCATTCCCATTGAATCTCCATAAATTTAGTCTATAATCTCTTTTAACAAAACAATTTTCAAAGGAGGAACTGCTATGAAAAAGAATTTCAAACAAATCATTGCAGGAGCTATGGCACTCACAATAACAGCAAGCGCTTTAGGAACTGGCGCTGTTTCTGTTCAGGCTGCCGAACATACTTATCCGACATCATTGGAAACATCAAAGACGGGATATACTCCTATCAAATTTGATGAGACTTTTTTAAAAGAATTAGGCTTTACTGATGCAGAAATTCAAAAAATGAATAATGCCGTCCCATCAGATCTTTATGTAAAAGACGGAAAGATTATTGATGGAAATGGAATGGAACGCGGAAAATGGTCTGCTGCAGTAAAAGTAATTAAAGCTGGACTTAAAAAGCTCCCAAAAGCAGTCCAAGATTTCCTTAATGACTTTGGTTTGGGTGATTTCTTAGGCTTTATTGATTCTGCTACTGGTGCATTAAGTGACGTTATATATGACGCATGTAAACACGTAGGTATGTCAGATACCGTTGCAAATATTGTCACTACAGCTATTACTACTATTCTTTTCTAAATAAAACACACATAAAGAGCGTTACTGTACTGTAAGGTTCAGTAACGCTCTTATTAGTTTTTAAAGATACCATACCATGTACAGAGAATGCACCGCTTAATTTTCGAGTTGATAAAAGAAATTTTTTCTTGATAAAAAGAGGAAAAATAATTGGAACATTAATATCTACAGAAGAAAAGCCCCGGTGTAAATCGGGGACTTTGTCTACAGTCTGAGGGCGGTCAAAAGCCGCCCCATAGTACATTACCTATTTTTTCGATTCCACATATTCAGTTAAATTAAAGCTCCTATAATAAACACCACTACCTGATTCGGTTTTTCTTCTGTCATTATATACAGAATCACTTCCTCATTCAACTTTCCCGTCTCGGCAAACTTCCGCAGTTTAATCGCCTGTGCATGGCTTGGTATACAATCCTCCAGTTCCATTGTGTCAAAACGTTCCTATTTCTTGCTATTTCATACCCTTTTGAATGTGTGATCAGATAATTTGCCATATCTCATCAGTTTTCTCTTCCCATCTTTCTGATTTCCAAATGCTTTTATTCTGCCATTATACAACTATCAAAGGAACATAATTATACATCAATTCTGGTGTAGAACTGACTACTAGACGTTTAAATGGATTGATCTCTTTTTATACTCTCAATGATTTTCCTGATATTACACGTCACCTTTCCTTTACACTTATGAATATCCTCATTGATTTTCTTCTCCTGTGCAATCGCTATATCTATGTTCTTTGCCAGTTCTCCGATAGCAGGATTTTTCTTTGGATTTACGCCAGTTCTCGCTAACAGCAGTTTATAAATGAATGTCTGATTACCGTCTTTCTCATTTTTAATAATCTCCTTTTCATTCGGCTTAATATCTTCTTCATAAGCATTTTCAAAGTGAAGAAGTAAAAATAGTTCAAATGCCGGATTGCTTACCGCAAGGATATTTTCTGCCTCTCCCAATGCTACAACTTCATCATAATCCTGCACCTTTTCTTCAAAAATGTCTGCGTCAAACACGATAATCATTTTATCTCGTTCTCTGTCAAAGGAAATATCTGCATTTTCTTTCTGGCTCTCCGCAAAAGCAATTAACTTTCTGGGGAAACTAATGTCCTTATCTTCCTCCGTTTTCTCCAGCAATCGAATGTCTATCAACGGGTGAATATTCAAAGATTTGCGTATATCTATCAGTTTGCGGAAGTACCAGGTCTCTGTATTTGCCCCTTCACAAATGAAAAAATATTTGCGATATGGCTCTCTTTGTTCTACGTTATCTGTACTTCTGCTATTCCAATTTGTATAACTTCTAACAGGAGCCATACCTACTCCTCCTCTCTGAACTCGAATGTACTAAATACCGGTATTGCACCATATCTACCTTCCAGATACGCTTTACTCAGGACTTTATCATACCTCTCTTTGAAACGATCTAAGGAATAAATCACACTCGCATTATCTGCATTACGTTCAACAAACCATATCTCGTCTCGTCTGAAAATACTCTGATCCATGATAGAGGATTCATGCGTTGTAAAAAGTAACTGCATACGTTCTTTTTCATGCAACTGCATGAACAGTTGTAAAAATCGTTCTGTCAACTTTGGGTGCAGACTTCTTTCCAGCTCATCTACTACATACAGCATATCTTCCCGTTTATTGAGCAGCATATCCATTAAATCAAACAAACGTCTTGTACCATCAGATTCTTCCTCAAACCCAAAGTCAAAAAAGGACTTCACATGATTCAACCGAATTGTGGTTACTTTCGGCTCTGAATGTCCTTCGACTTCGATATTAAAGAAACTCTCATTCGATCTCATAGTCATTCTAAAAGACGGATTTTCCTGTTCCTCAATCCGACTTTTTACATGGCGCATAACCCTATCAAATACCGCTTTTGGCATGGAATTTGATAATTCGTCTAAAGAGATTTCCTCTATTTTTATTTTGCTGATTCCTGTGTCAAATGTTTCAATCAGTTTGTTGATTAACTTTAAAGAGTCCGTATCATAATAGTACTCTAAATCAATCAGGGGAGTATTCGGGGTAATTACTGCGATATGATTCTGTATCCAATCATATACATCTCTAAAAAATAACATTTTAGAGTGTACTGTATATTTCTTACCACGATTCATTTCTGTCAAAAATAAAGAAGTTTCATTGCCCGCAAAATCATCTGCATAAATCTCAAATTTATTTTTCTCTATATTTGACAAAGTAAGCGACTCATCTAATACCGGACGTTTATTTCCTTCTCTTTCAAACAGACATCGCGCTGATCCGTTCTGATACAACTCATATAACCATTCCGCTGTGATTTTTCTTTTGCTTAAAATCGCAGAAAAACCATAAGCATAGAATTTATCATCAACGGTGAGCTGTACTTCAAAACTACTTTCTCTTTCTCTATTTTCTTCCCTGTTTTTACAGAACATACCTACTGCTTCCATCGGAATACCTTTAATCACACACTCTTTAAAAAAGCGGAAAAATTCCACCAAATTTGTTTTACCAGCCGCATTTGCACCATATACCACGCCATATTTTAATAACTGTGTACTCTTTATCTTCAATCTATGGCTTGCATTTGTCCGTATTTTATTGGAAGAAATCATTGTTAACTCAGTTGCACTATCAAAAGATTTGAAATTTTCTATACTAACTTTCACTAACATCGCTATACACCTCCACAATTATTATATTACAGTCATTCCCTCAAAGCCAATTTTCATTCGTCCTTTTAGAGACTTTTCCGTTAAATATATGTTTTATTTCTTTGTTTTGACATTTCATTTTAATCTATAACTCACATCCATATAATCCACTATATCCGGTATATATAACTATATGGACAAAATATAACATTTCCCCCAACTTTATCCTTAACTGACGAAGTACTCCACAGCATTGTTCAGGAAGAACTCTTCGAGTTCACCATATAGCTACGCCGCGAGTATCTTATTATGGCAATAACCAGTGTAGGCTTGTCCAACTGTGCTATCACATTTGTCATTCCACGACTTCTCCATCTTCATTAGGCAAAAGAAATCGGAGATAGCCGTCTGTAAATCAGCTTCTCCGATTCCATCAGGATTATCCTGCACGAGATATTCACAAATGTTGATATATGAAAACTTATCCATCCACTTTCTTCTCCTTTGCCTTCATCATCAGAGCTTTGATTTCTTCCGGATCTGTTAATTGTTTCGCAGATACTTTTCTGGATAGAAATTTTAAAAGGGGATAGGTTTTTAACTCCATTTATTGGCATTGGCTTGATAGCAATGTAAGCATTCGTTGCTTCCTAAACTTTCTACATCTGAATCAAATGTATAAAAATCAACTTTTTCTCGTATACAGTAATCATAATATAAACAGTCATTAATATCTGCCAAATCTAACTGTTGTATGATGTAATCCATATCATATTCACCAATATTATGTATTTTTGCGAAATGTTTTACATCGCCGATTACAGTTTCGCAAAGTCTTTTCGTATCTTGGAATTCGCTAAGTTTACGAAATTCTTTTAAATTTCCTACACCGGAGAGATTCTTATCTTTCCTCTCCCTGCTGACAGTTTTCATAGTGACTTTTTCAATAGCGCTTACCAATTCTATAAGCTGTTCTTTGCAAGTTATGATATTTTCTTTATTCTTGAGAATACGTCCAAGCAATTCTGACGCAGCCGTAGCCTGCTGTATTTCATGTGGCTTTACGGGTGTCCTAACACCTAAGAGTTCGAACCACACACATGTATCTAAAAATATCATTCGTCTAAATCCTCTCTCCGTACTAATGCACCATCTCTTACAATTTTTATCTTCTTAATTATGGATTCATTTGCGTTTTTAATACCTATGTTCTTCATGATTCCGTCGCCTCGTTCCAGTATCAGGTCACCTATAACAGGATTTAAAAATGCAGTAATTACATAATCAATTCCCGAAAAATCCAGGTTGACTTTTTCTCCTTGATCTAAATACTGGAGAATATCTTTTAAGCATTTCTTTCCATCCTCATAAGAAACAGCGGTATCTCCTTCGATATACTGTTTCACCATGATTTCTTTCATTACAATTCCTCCTATATTTTGTCCAAATCTATGCTGACTATCTTGTTACTTTCTTCATCATACATAATAGCTTGCGAAGTATCAAACAAGGGTATTTTCATAGAAATACTTGTTCCGTAAAAATCACCTTTTGCGTTTAATATATTTGCTTTTGTTCCTTTTAATGCGTAAATAGCATCTCCGGAAAAAATAAGAAGTTCTCCCTTGATCTTACTGACATAATCTATTAAGGTTGGTAATCCATATCCTCCAGAGCCCAACCGCGTAGTATTACCCATTCCCATCGCCCAGCGGATGCAATCACGGCTTTTCATTTTCTCACCAAACCGTTCCGCTCGATATGACTGAACATTACTTACTATAGTTTTCCCGTAATCCGTTATGTTTATAACAAGATAAAACTTATGATCATGCCATTCTATATCGTACATATAAAAAACTTTCTTTTCATTACTATGCCCAAAGGCATTGGTGAAAATTTCACCTATGGTTGTAATTAAAAATTCCTTTGCGTTTTCAAGCACTAGATTATTCTCAGAAATAAAATCGACCAATATTTGTACCGTCTGATCAACTGACTTATCATCACTGATGCTGTAACATTGCTGGATCCTACTTGTGGAAATTTCTTTAATATCGATTTTTTCAAATTTTGTCGCATTAAAATGCGCTACTTGATCATGAAAGACCTGATAAAGGTTTTTATCTACCAAAACACTTTTATTCCTTGCAAAAAAAATTAAAGTGTTATATAAATATGCAGCTCCCAACTTATCAAACTTTATGATCTGACTGCCACTTAAAAAATATATTTTATTACATTGAGAAAGCTCAACCTTTCTCATCAGTTCAGTAATATCATTCAGAAACGAAAAGTTGTACCTGATCTCTGCTGGCATAGACACAAAAAATCTACGTTCTTTTAGGTTATTGTTATACGAAAACATCTGTACTTTCCACCCAACTAAACTTCACCTGTATCATAATTGTACCACACTTCTTTGCCTACGGGAACAAGTCAAATCGTAATTTCTTACAAATATTTTTGTCACTTATTAAAAATGTGGAAGAATATGGTTACTTCTCATAATAAAAATCACAGACAAGTTACTCACTGGGGGATACTCCTGTCTACGATTCTCTAAATGCCTTAGTTCTCGGTTAAAAGTGATATAACATCCTGAAAGGCTGCCTGGTAGAGCAGATTGCTGTATCGGCTCCAGTAATTATTGATTGCGCAGGTGATGTTATCAACCTGTTCCGCCATTACTTTTGTTTCTACTTGTAGATTTCCTGATATTATCTCAATTCGCTTAATTCCCCTAATTTTCAATTCATTCATTAAAAATCGTATCCCAGGACGAAAAACTCTCCAGAATTTGCCGCTATTTCCGTGAAAAAAGCTCACCGGAATTTTTTGAATAAAATGAACGAATTTGAAATCATTCGCCTCAACTAAACTTTATACTCACCAAATGGATTTCACCTACTATTATTCGCCTTGATTTTCGGATTCCTTATAGATAAAAATAGTATACTTCAAGAATCAAAAATACGCTCATATATTTATTGCTGTGTTCTTTTTTAAGTATTTCTATTCGTCCTATATAAATATTACTTTATTTATGATATAATCCAGTAATAAAAAAGACCCCCTTATCAGGTGTCAAATTCTATACTTTATAAAGTGGGCGAATAGTATAATTTCAAATCTATTACACGAATAAGGTCACCCATCCATCTATTTTCATCCTATCCATACCGTGTTTATTCGTCCATTTTTCGAGACTCAACAGCACAAAATAGCACGGAAATACGCCGTTTTTCAGACATTAGAATAGTAGGACACGAAATACTCTACGGCATTGTTGGGGAAGAACTCCTTAAACTCGCCGTAGAGCTGTGCCGCAAGAGTCTTATTATGAGCAATGATCAGCGTAGGTTTATTTAACTGCTGGATGACATTTGCCATGGTAAAGGTCTTTCCAGAACCGGTAACGCCCAGAAGGGTTTCGCACTGGTTGCCTTCTTGAAATCCTTTGACCAGCTCTTCGATGGCCTGGGGCTGGTCGCCGGTAGGTTTGTATTCTGATACTAATTCAAAATGATCCATTCAAAATCTCCTTTATGAATCTAGTATTTGCATTCTCTTACGGTATTATAGCAAAGTATAAAAAGAAAGTACAGAACAAACATTCGGATTTGTTCTGTACTTTAAATAATCCAAATATAAATAGGCTTTACCATCTCAATAGAATATCTATGCTTCAAAAAAAGCCGGAGGATCTTCTCTCCTGAAAGTCCTCCGGCTACGCAATATTAATAAATTTTTCCTGATCTTACTGTCTGAAGTATTCACATCAGGCAGCTGTGGCTGTTTCTCTTTCCTGGCTCTGTCTGAATATCTTTCCAAAGATCCATCTTACCAGGGGACCTGCATAGAAAATCTGCCAGCACAGGGCCATGGGGAAATTCCGTACAGAGATCTGAAGCCAGTTGGCGATCAGATTACTGTTCACTCCCTGGAAAAGTACAGTTGCAATAAAGCTCATGATTGGACACATGAAACATACGGTAAGGGCAGAGATCACCAGAATCACTGCTATCGGTCTGTCTTTGCCAGGTGTTACGATACGGAAAGCCAGTCCGGGAACAATACGGCCTACTACGAACAGCTCCAGAATAAATCCAGCGATTACCATAATAGGAAACTCATGAAAGGCCAGAAGGAAAATCTGGTTGCTCATTCCTCCCTTATCAAAGGCGATATTATATACCACCATAGCATAAACCATTACCATCACCATTAAAATCGTAAAAATAACTTCCTGAAATTTTGTTTTTGGCATTTTTACTCCTCCTTTTTGCGGAACAAAAAAGGCAGCGGGTTATATTTTCTGTAAAAGCGGCGACGGCAGATCCTCTGGCGGGCCATTATAACTTTCGCTGCGATTACAGTTCTATAATCTCACTACCATTTTCATCTGATCCAATATTTAATTTCCTGTGCTATTCTAACAAAAAATCTGACTCTGCGTAAGTACTAATTTTAAATTCAGCGGTTTTGCCCAACACTTCCTGTCTTATCTTTCTTTTCATCAGAAACATCCAACAGACTCACCTTCTTGAAACAGCACCTTTAGGGCATTCCATCTATAAAAATTCTGTCTCAGGCAAAGGACATCTTATACAGACTGCTGTATATGCCATCTTTTTTCATCAGTTCTTCATGGGTTCCTTCCTCAGCGATCCCTTCTTCTGTCAGGACCAAAATCCGCTGGGCCTTCCGTATAGTAGAAAGGCGGTGCGCGATAACAAAGGTTGTCCGATTCTTTGCCAGCTCCTCCAGGGATTTCTGAACAATCTTCTCACTTTCATTATCCAGAGCCGATGTCGCCTCATCAAAGATCAGGATCGGCGGATTCTTCAGGAATACTCTTGCAATAGAAAGCCTCTGTTTCTGACCTCCGGAAAGTTTTACCCCTCTCTGTCCGATATCTGTGTCATATCCGTTTTCCAGCTCCATGATAAATTCATGGGCGTTGGCGGCTTTTGCTGCCCGGATAACTTCCTCGTCTGAAGCTTCCGGTTTTCCATAACGAATATTTTCCATAACAGTTCCAGCAAAAAGATATACATCCTGCTGCACGATCCCGATGTGATTCCGCAGGCTTTGAAGCTTCAGATTCCGGATATCTTCTCCATCCAACAGTACTCTGCCTTCAGTCACATCGTAAAATCTGGGGATCAGGCTGCATAGAGTGGTTTTTCCTGCTCCTGAACTTCCCACCAGTGCTACATATTCTCCTGCTTTCACCCGGAGATTTACATGGCTTAATACCTTTTCCTTACTTCCTTCATAGGCAAAAGATACGTTTTCAAAATCGATTTCTCCCTTGACATCCGCAAGTTCTTTTGCATCTTCCCGGTCTTTGATATCCGGGGCCACTGCCATGATCTCCAGGAAACGGGAATATCCGCTGTATCCGTTCTGGAACTGCTCAGTAAAACTGATCAGCTTTTTCACCGGATCGGTAAGATTATTGATATAAAGAAGAGCGGTCACAAGATCTTCCACCGGCATCTCTCCTCTAGTAAGGAAAAAGGCTCCCGCCAGCAGAACTGAAATCGTGATCAGGGTAGTAAAGGCTCCCATACCCGAATTATACCCGCCCATATATTTATAGCTCAGCTTCTTAGAATCTACAAATCGTTCATTTCCTTTCCTAAATTTTTCCATCTCCTGCTTCTCATTGGCAAAAGACTTCACCACCCGGATCCCGGAAAGGCTGTCCTCGATCTGGGTGTTAATATCTGCGATCCTGGCTCTGTTTTCCCGAAAAGCAGTTTTCATCTTCTTATTAAAAATAACGGCATAGATGATCAAAAAGGGAACAAACAGAAAAGCTGCCAAAGCCAGTCTTACATTTACCAGCATAAGAATGATAAAGGCTCCCAGGAATTTGATAATGGAGATCACCAGATCCTCCGGTCCGTGGTGAAGAAGCTCGCTGATATCAAACAGATCTGCTGTGATCCTGGATAACAGATGGCCTACCTTCTGATTGTCATAAAAGGCAAAGGACAGCTTTTGATAATGGCCGAAGATCTCATTTCGCATATCCCTCTCGATCTGAGCTCCCATAATATGTCCGTAATAGGCAATATAAAAATTGCAAAACGCCTCGATCAGTACCAGCAGGATCATAAAAATCCCCAGCTTCACGATCATGCCGGTGGCTATATCTACAGGCAGGTTAACAATATTGCTGGTAATATACCGGACAATCAGAGGAATCACCAGAGTAATAGCGGCCCCTAAAATGGCAAAAAACATGTCCGAGAAAAACAGCCCTTTATAAGGTTTGTAATATCCAGCCAGATTCTTTAGTGTTTTCAGCATTTTTCTTCTCCTTCTGTAAATAATCTGCCTTTAGTATACGCACAGCGGCCTCTCTTTGCAATGGATATTTTCCAGGTTTATACCGGAAAACTGTCCCTCAGGCACAGGAATCCATAGCCTGTCTCGGGATTGGGATAGACCCCGCCTGAAAGCCGTCTCGCTCCTCTTCTTAAATAGGCCTTAACCTTTTCTCCATACAGGTAAGGATCCTGCCCTCTTACAATCCCCCACTCCATAAGCAGGGCCGCCGCCCCTGTAACAAAGGGCGCCGCAAAGGAAGTCCCAGTCCTGGTCCCATATCCCCCTCCCGGCACAGCGGTAAGAATATCTACTCCCGGAGCCGCCAGGTCCGGCTTTACCTCCCTGGTCACTCTGGTATAGCCCCGTCCTGAAAACTCCGCATAAGACAGCAGCCGGGAATTATAAGCCCCAACAGAAATAATCTTCCTTGCGGTAGATGGTATGGTAAGGGTAGTATCGGGCGTAGGAAAAGGAAATTTCGTATCTTCATTCAGAACCCCTCCTCCCGGCAGCCACAGGTCAAAATTTCCCTCTACAACATTCCGCGGGATCAGAAGGATCCTCCAGGTTCCGCTGTCTACATACCGGCCCCTGGGTATCCACTCTATATAAATTTCCTGGGAAATACTATAGGGGCCGGGCTCTCCATAATAGATCAGGATTTCCGTATTTCCCACCAAAAATCTCTGAGGTCCCAGTACTTCCTGAAAAGGCCCTACCCGACTTCCGTCCGGATGGATCAGGGCAATTTCTGCCTGGTCTATATACTGCTTCCACAGCTGAACATTTACTCCTGTCTCATACTCGCCGATATTCAGTTGTATGGAAGTTTCTCGGCCGCTCTCCAGAATTCCTGAAGTATGGAGGGATTCCCCTCCCTCATTCCCTGTACCTACGCAGATCACATTTCTTCCGATATCTGAAACGCCGTCCAGATAAGCTTCTATCAAAGATTCACCACTATGCGATCCATAATTATTGCCAAAACTCAGGTTTAACGCAAGAGGCATTCTGAACTCCAAAGCCTGGCGGATCAGATAATCGATCCCCTGTATCAGTTCCGTAGTCCTTGGAAATCCTCCTTGTCTGGGAACGCCCAGTTTTACTGCCATCAGAGGACTTTCATAGGCTACGCCCCGGTTGATTCCGCCAGAGGCTCTTCCATTCCCTCCTGCGATCCCCATAACTCCGGTTCCATGCCCGCTTGTATCACGGCTTGGTATTCTTTCCCCTGAGACAGGATCTCTTTCTTCCAGAAGGATCCTGTCAAGTTCCTCTTCGGTAAATTCCGTTCCCATCTGATAGCCGGCGGGAGGATTTCCCGGCAGGCTCTGGTCCCAGAATCTAAGAATCCTGGTACTGCCGTCCGGATTCCGAAAGTCCGGATGAGTATAATCGATTCCTGAATCTACACATGCCACCAGCACCCCTTTCCCTGTGAGAGGATTTCCCAAAGGAGAAAACCCACTCTGTACTGTATTCATACAAGAGGCGCTTCTTCCCTGGCTGACTGCAAAGAAAAGGCTCTTAGGCTTTTCCACATATTCGATTTCCTCCAGTTCCGCCAACATATTGATCAGCCTCTCGGGTACAGTAAGTATGGCAAATCCATTTAAAAGCTCCACAATTCCCACATTCTCCCCCAGGACTCTTCTCAAATCTCCGGAATACTTTACAAGTACCTCCCAGGTATTGTCTTCTTCATCGTACCCCACATTCAGCTGCAAAGATTTTTCTCTTTCTTCAGGAGTGGCGTCAATAGCCAAATTTAACAGATTATCGACTTTCTGATCCTGCATGATCTTTCCTTTCCCAGTACTGTTATCTATACTATGCCTAAAAAAGAGCAATGCAGAACCATAAACTCAAATGGTTCTGCATTGCTCTTTTTAATTAAACGCAGTCTTCAATCATCAGCCTCACAATTTCTTTATCAGTCTCCAACATTCCTTCTGATGCCAGCTGCCCGATACTGCGTATCGTATTCTCTACCCCTTTTTTCACGATTCCGTCTCCGCCGAAAAACTGCTGTCCGTTTTTATACATATAATACCCGATAATACCTGCATCTACAGAGGAGGCGATTTTTGCAGCGCAGGACGCCTTTGCCCCATCGCAGATAGTACCCGATAAAATAGCCAGACTGTTCACCAGCGTATGGGCCCCCTCAATAAATCCGCCTCCATAGAGGTATGAGATTCCTGCTCCGCTTCCGCATCCTGCACTGACCGCTCCACAATATGCAGACAGACGTCCGATTCCTTCTTTTATATGGATCGTAGATAAATTAGAAATAACCAGTGCACGATAAAGTTTTTCCTGAGGAACATTCAGTTCTCTTGCATAGACGATAACAGGTACTGATGCTGTAATCCCCTGATTTCCGCTTCCCGAATTAATTACTACCGGAAGTTCACAGCCATTCATCCTTGCATCTGAAGCAGCAGCCGCATAGGCTCTTGCCCTAATCTTTACATCCTGATCTCCATAAGTTTTCAAAAGGACAGCTCCGATATTCGCTCCGTAATTCCCATGAAGCCCTTCCTCTGCAATAGCCATATTATAACTGATCTGCCGATCCAGTATTTCTTTTACATCCTTAATACGGATCATATCCGCGAACTCATAAATCTGTTCAATTGTCAAAAGAGATTTATCTGCCAGATCAGCTTCTTTTCTTCCGGCTATTTCTTTTGAATAAAGAATTTCCTGATTTTTCCGGATCAGAACAATATTGGTATGAAAATCAACAATACGGACTTCTGCTTCTTGTTGATCCTTATGAAGAATGATGCGGATGTCAAAAATAAAATCCGAATCAGAACATTTCACTTCACACGGTATCTGTTTCAAAAATCCTTTCATTTCCTGGATCTGTCCATCGGTAACAGATTCCAGAACTTCTAACTCCTTTTCTGCATTTCCTCCAATAATCCCGGCTGCAGCCGCGGCCTGGATTCCACGCATGCCTCCTGTATGAGGCACAACCACACTTTTTACATTTTTTATAATATTTCTGCTGACTTCAATCTCTACTTTATCTGGTATATCCCCCAGAATTTTTTTTGCTTCTGCTGCTGCATAGGCAATTGAGATGGGCTCTGTGCATCCCATTGCAGGACGAAGCTCATCCTTTAATATCTGAACGTAAGTATTATACAAGTCTTTCGTGATCATATCTTGTCCCCACATTTTTTCTACTTATTTTTTCCAGCATGCCACAAAATGTCCCGGTATTCTTTCTTCGAATTCCGGCTCTTTGGCACGGCATTCGTCTGTGGCATAAGGACATCTGGTATGAAATCTGCATCCGGACGGAACATTCAGCGGACTGGGAAGATCCCCCTCAATCCCCGCCTTTTCTAGGGAAAGAGCCCTCCTGGGATCCGCAATAGGGATCGACGCCAGCAGCGCCTGTGTATATGGATGAAGAGGATTATCATATACTTCATCGCTTTCTCCGATTTCTACAATCTTCCCCAGATACATGACCCCAATACGATCTGATATATGACGCACCATAGAAAGATCATGGGCCACAAATAAATAAGTCAATCCCATCTCCTGCTGAAGATCTTCCAAAACATTAACTACCTGGGCCTGAATGGATACATCCAATGCAGAAATAGGTTCATCGCAAAGTAAAAATTCAGGATTAACGGACAATGCCCTGGCAATTCCGATACGCTGACGCTGACCTCCGGAAAATTCATATGCGTATTTCTCCATATCGTCCGCTTTCATTCCAACCATTTCCAGAAGAGAAGCTATTTTTTCATCCATCTGAGAGGCAGAAAGTTTCTCAAATACCGAAATCGGTTCCGCCATAATTTCTCTTACATTCTGATGAGGATCCAGAGCAGAATAGGGATCTTGAAAAATAATCTGCATTCTTTTGTGATATTTCAACAGTTCTTTTCCCTTCAGGGTGGAAATATCTGTTCCATCAAAAGTAATAGTCCCGGAAGTAGGCTCATACATCCGGATCAGGGTACGTCCCAAAGTGGATTTTCCACATCCTGATTCTCCCACCAAACCAAAGGTCTCTCCTCTTCTGATAGAAAAACTAACACGATCCACTGCTTTGACCACCTGCGTTGTTCTGCCGAAAAAATTCTTTACCGGAAAGTATTTTGATACATCGACCGCTTCCAACAGATAAGTTTCATTTGCCGTCATGATCTTCGCCCTCCTTTCTGTCTGCCTTTTGTCTCTTGTCCCTGAGTTCGTCCAGCTGTTCCGGAAGAAAAATGCACCGCGCCCGCTGAGTCTCAGAATATTGTTTCATCTTCGGAATTTCTTTTCTGCACTCCTGGCAGGCAAAGGAACATCTGGTAACAAAAGGGCATCCCGCCGGAGGATCTGCCAGTGAAGGGGCATGTCCCGGAATAGGCTCCAGCCGTTCTCTGCACCCGCTTTCACATTTAGGAATCGCATGAAGAAGCGCGCGGGTATACGGATGGGCAGGATGATAAAAAATTTCTTCCGTTGTACCCTGCTCCATAATCAGTCCCCCATACATTACAGCGATTTTCCGGGCCAGTGAAGCGACAACTCCAAGATCATGTGTGATCAGGATAATATTCATTTTTTCTTCCACACTCAGTTTCTTCAGAAGCTGCAGAATCTGAGCCTGAATGGTCACATCCAAGGCAGTTGTCGGCTCATCAGCGATCAAAAGACGAGGCTGGCTGCAAAGCGCCATAGCGATCATTACTCTTTGACGCATTCCGCCGGAAAATTCATGGGGGTACTGATTCATTCTGCTTTCCGGAGAGGGAATTCCTACTTTTTTTAACATTTCCACCGCAATTTCTTCTGCTTCTTTTTTCGTTACCTTACGGTGTCTGCGAATAACTTCCACCATATGCTGACCGATTTTTTTCAGCGGATTTAAGGCAGTCATAGGATCCTGAAAAATCATCGCCATATCGCTTCCGCGCATACTGCGGATTTCTTTTTCAGAAAGCTTTAAAAGATCTTTTCCCATAACCTCCAACTTATCAGCTTTCACCTGTGCGTTTTCTCCCAGGATTCCCATAACCGATTTCATGGTAACACTCTTTCCGCTTCCGGATTCTCCTACAATCGCAAGGATATCTCCGTCTTCCATATAAAGGCTGACTCCGCGTACCGCTACGACCCTGCTCTTATGGATCTGGAAGGCAGCTGTCAGATTTTCAATGTCCAATATTACATGATTCTTATTTTCCATAGCGCCCTCCTATTTTGTCCCATCAGTCACACGTGGTTCTACATAAATTCTGATCAGATTTCCAAGTTTATTAAATGCAAAAATAGTAAACATAATTAACAGACCTGGAATAATCGCCATGTAAATGGCATTCTGAAGATTACTCTGAGCACTCTGGAGAAGTTTTCCCCAGGAAGACATAGGCTCCTGAATGCCAATTCCCAGGAAACTCAGGGAAGACTCTGTCATAATAGCGTTTGCAATGCTTGTTGTGGCAGCAATGATGATCGTAGGAAGAACTGCCGGAATCAGATGCCGGATGATGATCAGAAACCGGGATACTCCGGAAAATTCTGCGTACAGAATATACTCCCTTTCCTTGATAGACATGATCTCCGCTCTTACAAGACGAGATATCTCCATCCAGGAAAAGAAACCGATCACAATAATAATAGAGCTCAATCCCTGTTTAAAGAAAATGCTGATTACTGTAACCAGGACCAGCCAGGGAATAGACTGCATAACATCCACTATACGCATAAGGATCGCATCAATGATCCCCCCGAAATATCCGGATACTGTACCTATGGTAACCCCGATGCATACGCTCATCAGCATAGCAAGCACACCTACCAAAAGAGAAATACGGCCGCCATAAATAACTCGGGCCAGGTAATCGCGTCCAACTTCATCAGTGCCGAACCAATGATGGACAGACGGAGCATTCAGCATATGAGCAATATCCGTTTTATTAGGTTCCAAAGGAAGAAACGGTGCTGCCAGGGACAGAATAATAACCACAATAAGAAAAATTATGGATATAATGGCAGCTTTATCATGTTTCAGTGTCTCTATTACATTTTCAATACGTCTTTTTTTAGAACGGCTGACTGCCATTTAACTCACCTCATCTTTCGTATTCTCGGGTCTGTGATACAATATAAAATATCGGATAATAGGTTTCCTAAAATAACCAGGGTCGAGGAAAGAACCAATACTACCATTATGATAGGGTAGTCCATTCCCTGAATAGCTTTAATAAAATAAGGCCCCACTCCAGGCCAGCTGAATACAGTCTCTGTAATAACAGCTCCTGTTACAAGAGTGGGCAGTGCCATACCCAGTTTTGTGATGACAGGGAGTAATACATTTTTGCATACATGCTTAAACATAATCTCCCCCTTGGAAGCTCCAAAAGCTCTTTGTACCATTACATAATCTTCAGAATACTGTGTAATGGTAGAGGAGCGCACATACCGCAGGTTATCAGGTATAAATGACAGGGTCAGGACCACAAAGGGAAGAATAAAATGCCGCAGAAAATCAGCGGTGGTATCCACCCCTACCGTGTGCATCCCCAGAATGGGAAGCAGTCCCAGTTTGTATCCGAAAATATAAATAAGGAGCATTGCCACCCAGAAAGTAGGCATTGCAATTCCCAAAGATGCATATCCGTCAATGATCTTATCCAGACGCTTGTTCTTATGAGATCCCGCCAGCAGGCCCAGAACAATGGAAATAATATACGCGGCAAGATATGCCGGAAGCACCAATACAATAGTATTGGGGATCCTGGAAACAAGATCATCAAAAATATTCGTTCCGTTTACAATAGAATATCCGAAATTACCGTTCAGCAATCCTCCCAGCCAACGGATATACTGGATATAAACAGGCTGGTCATATCCGTATTTTTCACGTATCATCTGGACCAGCTCTTCTGACATCTTAGGTGTTGTCATAGAATCTATGGCGTCATAAGGAGCCAGATTAATAAGAAAAAAGCAAATGATCGTAATGATCAGAAGCAGAGGGATTGCGCTCAATATACGTTTTACTATATACTTTGCCATCGTTTGCTCTCCTTTTGTCTGTTGGTAGAGTAGGTTAGAGGGCTTTGGCCCTCTTTCCCCTCATCAAACCGTGCATG